>Ga0078972_1006126_pt1 | contig 29165 bp, 26 predicted proteins | sample YelNatPaOPGAMG01_FD_67568 | JGI IMG/M metagenome (GOLD analysis project Ga0078972, IMG submission 67568) | Hot spring thermophilic microbial communities from Obsidian Pool, Yellowstone National Park, USA - OP-RAMG-01 (SPADES assembly) (version 2) | ecosystem: Environmental > Aquatic > Thermal... | reverse complement strand
CGACCCATACGATTTTGATCTCAAAACATATATAACCCGAGGAAAACTAAAATGGGTAGATCTTGCAGAGGAGAGAATGCCTATTCATCCAATTGGCGATGAAGAGTGTCCATTCCTCGCCTTAGATGGACGCCGATTGAATCAAATCATTGTCAAGAGACATGTGGATTATTTTGGTCTCCCTAATGGAGAACCAATCTGTCCATTTTGAGATTAATATACTAAGACAGAATTTTATTGACATTATTCAACCTTTTTGTTTTATATTTCATTAATGAGTAGAAAGAACATATGAGAGTAAGAAAAATTTTGAATTCGAAACCAAGTTTCAGGGAGGTATTTATGCAGAAGAGAGTGTTTCTTGTAATTATCTTTACAATGATTGCGAGTTTTGCCTTTGCACAGGAGAACTCACTAAAGGCAAACAAGTTTGGACTGGACTTCACAATCCCTTCATCTATGTCTGCATCGGTAGGTGGAAGATTACATGTTGAAGATCTGATGGCTTTACAATTTGAGTTTGGTTTTGGTTATCAGGTTGAAGACAAGGATGACAATCAAGTTGAGGGTGGTGGTTTCAAGTTAGGTATATTCATAGACAAGTATCTACTGGACAGAAGGGCAGCACCTTATATCAAGGGTGGTTTTATATTTGCAAAGAACTTCGGAGACCTCAATAAAAACAATGATGATATCTATGTAACTCTCGCGGGAGGATTGGGTGTGTCATACTTCGTGACGAAGGAGTTTGCTATAGGCGGAGAGGCACTATTTGTAATACCGGCTGCACCGGCACTGAAATTCGGGACCACAACCACCCAGCTCTTTGCGACCTTCTACTTCTAACTCAGAAGGAGGGGTAAATTATGAACAGAGGACTTATTCTACTTTTGCCATTTATTTTCCTATTCTTCCTCTCCTGCGGGGATGATAATGAGGGGTTCAATTATGTCTATTTGAAACTGGGCAATTACGAGTATCTATATTTATACAATCAGAGACAGAATTACCTGTGCGTCGATAAAGAATCCGAATTCTGCAACACCCAATTCAATAGATATTATGCAAGGAACGATTCATCCTATGACTATGAGGATTACGATGACACAGAAGACGAATCAAAATATATGTTTCTGGATGCAAATCAATCATTTGCCATAAAGCAGAGATATACCCAATCTTCATCGACAATATTCTTTCTTATAGGAAAGAATGAACTCCTTAGATACTCGGAGTCATACTATCCCTCACCACGGCAATATACCTATTATGATATATCCCCAATTCAGACTCCCTCTTTATGTGACATATCCGGGGCAATTCAGTTTATACTGAGTATTATTCAAAGCTCTACGGGAATTTCTGAATTCGTACAAATAGACCTCTCAAAAACACAATTAAACCCAGAATTATGTAAGGCGAGCGATTTTATCAACTGCCTCATCAAATCTCAAATATTTATGAAGAGTACAAAATCAATCGAAACTGATGAGATAGGGGTGAATATGGTATTGAACTGTATCTCCCATATATACAGTATGGAAAAATTTGACTGATTGAGCAGATCTATCTGATTTCTACAGCTCTGAACCCAGATACTCTTTCATATGAAATCAGTATTGATTCTTCTCCGAATTGTTCCTTACACCATACTATGAATCTATTGAGTAATTCCTCGTTCCCCTCAGCAATTATATATGCAACTCTTTCAGAGGTATTTTCTATAACACCATATATTGATAACTCCTCCATCTTATTCTTTATTCTACGCTTAAAATCATTGATATCCTTTACATTCATAACTTCAATTCTAATACTTACTATCTTATTCCTTCTTATAATCTCTTCTCTGAGTATCTCCACCCAGCTATGGTCATCAGTGAAGTAAAAATCAATGTTCAGATTCTCTACCTTTTCTCCTGATTTGTATCTCACCCTGTAGAAATCTTCAGACTCGTATTCGTGTACAAAATCTACCCATATAATATCTTGATAGGATATCTCATACTTTCGTAAATTATCCGATATATCAATGTCCTGATAAACCAAGCCCTCATTAGTGATTGCAATAAATCTGTCTCTCATCTCTCTATTCAGTCTTGCTCTCTTGAATGAGCCATAAAAAACATATGCCATAAACCCACTGAAAAACCCCATCACAAACAAAGCAATTGAACCCCTATTAAGTGCCACTTACCTTTCGACTTACAAACTAAGTCCTTAGCACCAAAAGCATTAAATAGTACCAAAATAGAAAACGAGCGGGTGTGTTAAGTATGTACCACCACGAAAGTGCCAGATACCCAAAAACCGTAAAAACTAAGTTAACCTATTGATATCACAGGCTTTTTAGAAATTGGTGCCAGATACAATTATGCCCCAGTTATGCCCCAAAATCATTGCCGTATATAACAACATTTTCAGATGAACTCAGTAGCCCCAGCAGGACACAATAAAATCCCTTTATTGAACAAAAAACAAAGACTGTCAGAACGATTGGGTTTCTATCTTTCTCAGTATTTATCCAGTTTCAACCAGAAACTATTCAGACGAGTGAAGGGGTACAGATTAAAATAGTAATTGAGCGGCAATTTTGCAGAATCTATCCTATCCATAGATGCCGATTGCACCTCTTTATCGATAAAATCTTCGGGTAGTCTCCTCTTCGGAAGTACAAAATCGGGCGGCTCAGGGCAATTATGACAGGGACCCAGAAGGGGTACAAAGAGTGTAATTCCAGCTCTCAAACTATTGGACTTCAGATGATTTGCCTTCTTTATGAGGGAGACGCTGCTGTTATATTTAGACGCAATCTTCCCGAGGCATTCACCCTTCCTGACCTTATGAACAGCCACCCTCTCCTCCTCCTTTGCCTTATCCAGAATCGGGTGAATCCGTTTGCCGAGTTCCTGAGCCCTTGGGCTGTAGAATCTGATGTGGAAGTGTCCCCTGTGTCTCCTTGCGTGCTTGATAATAGAGTGTTCTCCGGATTTGAATATGGAATCGAGCCATAGGACATTTTCGCCAATACTCTTTGCATACTCATACATCTGCTTCTGTATCCTTCTATCCACCAAAATTACCTGTACATCGGTCTTTGTTATAATCGCCTTAATAAACTCCCAGTTCTTCTCCACATCAAACTTTTTTGACTTAGGATTCTTAGGGTCATAGATATAGTAAAAACCTATATCCACATCTCTGCCATTCTGATGACTCTTGTGAGGTCTGATATATCCACCCCTCTCTGCACTCAGGTCGTTTATCCGCAAAGGTGGTGCATCAGGGAATCTCTCTCTCATATATTTTGCTACAGAGATTAGATAATCCACAACCTCTTTTGTCCCGTATGACTTTGTTGGGTTTACTATGACCCAGTCCTTTCCCTCAGGAAACTTCACCCCATTTATGAGCCTCCCAAAATTTACAAAACCTACTGATATAGAACCAAGGGCGGCTGGATTCTTTGAAAAGAGTTCCTCAAGCATCTCATCACTGATATCGGCTGTATACCTTATCCCTGCTGGTTGTGTCCCCTCAACAAACTCCTCCTCTTCCTCATCCTCTCCCTCCCCTTCCTCTCCACCAACCTCCTCATCATCCGACACATCCTCCGTCATAATATTCTCTTCTGAGGACTGCCCCGAACTACTTACAATCTCATTCTTATTCTCCCCATTCTGGCTTATCTCCGAGGACTTGAGATGAGCCGGAAAGAATACCACCGTTAGAATAAAGAGGAGAATAATTCTATGATCGAAAAGCCTTCTCAATGTATACCATCCAGCAACTAAATGAAAAAGTTGACCGAATTCTTATATAAAAAATATTTGCCTTTGTCTACCTATTAATTCAGTTCATAATTGTTCTTTCAAAAGATTCATCTCAAATCACAAATTCTAAAGTAACTCCTGGTACAAAATTCTATCTATTTCCTCTTTTCATTTTTATCTAACTTGTTTCGCTTATTCAGAACCTGACAGCAGTCACTATCTTTCAATCGGCAACAGCGTTCGTAGTATTCAAGCTCACAACCGAATTTGAGCCTCTCACAGGAGACGGCAGCGGCCTTACAGGCATTCCTGTCTGATAATTCACACCCCCTTTTGCCATACTCAAGTGCCTCTTTGAACTCCCCATCAGAGACATAAATGGCAGAGGCAGCGCCACAGGACATTGCAGACCCCTTTTCGCACCCCATCCTTGCCCAGACAAGTGCCTCACCCCTCTGCTCCCTAGTGAGGAAATAGGCAGATACCGTAGAACAGGCATCGAACGCACCATTCTCACAGGCTATCTTTGCAGGCTCCAGTGACTCCTCTACCTTATTGAGTTCAAAGAGACAATCGGAGAGGACTGCACATATCGCAGGACTCTTTGCAGAGCACCTCTTCTCAAGCAGACTTACACAGGTGTCGTATCTTGAGGAATATGAGGCAATGGTGGCGCCCAGAAGGCATACATCCTGCATCTTATCACTGCAATACTCCATTGCCTTTTTGAGGGAAGTATCGAAATCCCCCATCTTATAGATGGATTTCAAATAATTTATACAGGCCCCTTTATCCCCTTTCTTACAGGATTCCTCTGCAGGCAAATTCGCATTATCCTTCGGTCCAGGACCCAATAGAAAAAGCATCACTAAAGACAGAGAATACATCATCTAACACCTCTCAGACCAAAAGCCCTCTTCAAACTATAAAAGACAAACATTATAGCAATGACCTGCTCTACCCCAAACTCCTTGAATATAGATAACAATACTGCCTTTACTATATAAGGATTCTCCACCCTCTTCTTGACGAACCCCTCGCTTATCAAGATCATTATATCCTTTAATGGTACTATCACAAATATCAGCATTGCAGTGGTGAGTATGATGGAGATATCCTGTCTATTAGAGAACAAAAGATAAAACAGGTTCACATTCAGCACGATGAAAGAGATATAATACAAACAATTCAACAAAACTGCCAGCGCCGAGAGCTTACGCCCGCATACTATATTTCTGAGGTGGTGGGAGATAAAGGTAAACAATATCCCCTTTTTTTCCGCTGAAAACCCCGCCTCCTGTGTAAATATGAGTCTCAGCCCCCTTCTTATCATCCTTCTCAAAAATGACGGTATATCCTCCCCTTTCACAAGGCCCTTCTGCTCCACTATGAACCTCTTCTTTACGAGTATTGCAAAGTCAGAAGGGATAGAGAAGGAGAACATATTAGAATAGGCATAGATTGTCTGGATAAAATATCGGGAGACCGTCGTATTTTCATAGGAGCTGGCAGATGTGATGGAGCCGAAATTGATCCCCTCATTGGAGATGACAGGTGGCTCTAAAATCAACAGGAGGTCTTTTGAGGGGATATAATCCTCTGATAGGAGACAGACAAACGGATACATAGCCACATCGAATCCGAGATTTATTACTGAAGCCGTATCCAGAGTATCCGCTACAATTACGCTCAGCCTTTTGTCCTTTACACTCCTGTATGTATGTAAGACATTTGCAGATTTCAATACCATTTTGTATACAGCCTCGAGTCTGACCAGATTGAAGTCTGTTATCATCCTGTTCAGATAACTGCCCCCCTTCTTCACCAGCACGATAACCTGAAACATCGGGTGATTTATATCAAGAGAGTGTTCCACCCTCCTTTTTAATGTCTCGTAATCTTCTGAGGGGGGAATTATTATACTCACAGGTATCTTGATATTAGAGAGCAAAAGCTTATCCGCCTCATTGATATAGAGTTCTCTCGAATACTCGAAGAGGCTTTTTGTAGCAACCACAACTGCCCTGAAAATATAGTAAAAGGCTGAAAGCAATATTACAAGAGAGGATATAATCACCAAACAAGTCATACCTACATCTCATCAGAGAGAAATCCATACCTTGCAAGGTCAAGTATATAACGGGATATATCAGACTTGAATCCTAAATTCTGTACTGAAAAACTTTTAAGCAACTCAAGTCCCCTCTCACCGAAGGAGGCAATGGAGACAGCGGAGTTGTACCTTACAAACCAGTTCCTGTCATCCAGTCCCTTCTCAAGGAGTGGTATCACCCTCTCATCCCGTATAACACCAAGGGATTTTACGAGCTGTGCCTTTATCTCCCACCTCTCGTCATTCATCACCTTCTCTACAAAGCCCATAATCTTCTCCACACTATCTATCATACCAAGAGACTTGACAATGGCTATCTGAGTCTCATAATCATAACTGTCAAAATTCTCGGTAGTATCCCACAGCGCCTGCTCTCTATCCACCTCAAATAATAGAGGCACTATGTACCTCTTTACCCTTGCAGGGCTCTTGGTAAAAAGCCCCATTATCTCCTCATAAGACCCATTCTTCACCTTCAACAAATAAGGGACAATTCGCTCATTCACCCAGTCAGGGAATTCAGACATACACTCTATAATTCGAGGCAGATATTCACTGATACCAAATGAGGAGATAGATTTTATTGCCCCAACCCTTACCGAGAGGTCCTTATCCTTTAATAGGTCAGGAAATGCAGATCTCAAAAGTTCAGACCTTGTAACTGTAAGGGCTGATAGGGCGCTCAACCTGTGATACCACTTCTTAGAATTCAAGAGTCCTTTATCCTTCTCCTCAAAGCCCATATCCTTATAGAGGGCAACCAGGCCCTTCCTCGCCTCGCCACCGAGGGACATTATCTTGTTGATGATTATTACCCGGAGAACATTCCTTATCCAGTCCGCAGTCTTAAAAATCGGCGAGTCCCTGTTTACCTTATCAACAGATGCCTCCATTATATAATATTCATACCTCTCAAATATATACTGTGTGAGAAGTCTGGAAAAGAGATTCTTCAGGTAGATTAAGAAGAGAAAGAGGAGAATCAATACCTGAATAGAAATAGTGAGGATACAGATCGTCAGGAGTAGTGAATTAAAGTCCAGTTCAGCCATAAAAGAGGGCATAAGGTTATATAACCACAAAGGAGGATTTTATCAATAAATTTTACAGGATTATTTATCCTTCTGGACCTCCTTCTTAAAAACTCTGATGTAGCAATAAAGAAATGTGCCCGTAATAAGACTCCAACTAAAAACCAGAATTAAAACTCCGTAGAGATTCAATCTCATACAGACACCTCCCCTCTTTTAAACTTATCAGGCAATCTTACAAGAATCGCAACAAATACAAAGAATGCAATTAGACTCCCCCTTGCAAGCCAGAGATATGGTATCTTTTCTGGATCAGCACCATTTAGTAGAATCTCTGATCTTTCGGATGTCAGATCCTGATATATCCAGCCAGAAAGGAGGACAATCAAGTATAAAGGTACCACATACTTGATTATGTAATAGAAGACACGAGGTATATGAATATCCGCCCCGTCAGTCAAGACTTCCCACATCTTTTCTCCTCCGTAAATCCATGCATATACAATTATCTCGATCAATGCAAAGACAACGAGTGCAACGGTCCCTATCCAAAAGTCATACTGATCGAGATAACCGAATTTTATGAATAATGCATTTGGGAGCCCAAATAGAAAGAATACAATCCCCGTATACAAAACTGCCCGTGTTCTGGTCAGCCCGAACTTTTCCATCAAGAAGGCTATAAACGGGGAGGCAAGGGCGACACTACTTGTAAGCCCCGCAAAGAAGAGTAAGAGAAACCAGATTGCACCAAATATCGCACCAAGTGGTATCTTTGTAAATATGATTGGCATTGCCACGAATCCTATATCGAAACTCCCTTTTTGGGCAATCAGCATTGTCGTCTGTATCCCGAAATAGGCAACCGCCACAGGTATGGCTATAGAGCCACCGAGCACGACCTCACAGAACTCATTCGTAGATGCAGTAGTGAGACCTGTTAGAGCCACATCCTGTTTTTCTGATGCATAAGAGGCATAAGTCTGCACCGTCCCCTGACCTATGGAGAGAGTGTAAAATATCTGCCCCGCTGCTGCAAGCCAGACAGAAAAGAGGGTGAGCTTCGAAAAGTCAGGATTGTATAGCCATGCAAGCCCGGTAGAGACGGAATTTTCAGGGAGTTCAGGATCAGGGGTGCCGAGAGTGAATACCCTTATCACGAGGATTATTGCGAAAAGTATCAAGAGTGGCATAGCCACAAAAGCCAGTCTCTCTATTCCCCCACTCACGCCTTTATAGAGAATGTAGACATTGATTGCAACTATTACAAGCCAGCCGATCAGCATAGTAATATTAGAGCCAAAGAATTCTCCACTCTCACTCCCCTGAAATTGATATAGAAAACTCCTCATATTCTCGATTGAGCCGATATTCATAAATGAGCCTTTCAGAGAGAAGAAGGTGTACATCAGGGTCCAGGATTCTATGACCATATAATAGACGACAAACATCATTGTGAGAGAGACCCCTATAGAGCCAAGATACTTTGATATAGGATTCTTCCAGAGCACATCAAATATGCTAATTGTAGAATGCCTATCATACCTTGCACCTATCTTCCCCATACTCCACTCGAGCCACATCATCGGAATCCCCATAAGCAGAAGGGCAACAAAGTATGGTATCATATACGCCCCACCGCCATTTCGAGCCACCTGTGCCGGAAACCTCAGAAAATTCCCCATTCCTACGGCATTCCCTGCCATCGCCAGAATGAGCCCGATTCTTGTAGCCCATAACTCTTTACTGGACATAACGAATCTCCCTCCCTTTGATTAAACTTAAAAAATCACACAGCCCGAAGACCTGCTCTAAATGTACTTAATAACCCGCAGTTTATTTCAAACACGCTTTATTTAACCGTGTGTATCTTCATAAAATTTGTCTCCCCTCTTCTGGGTATGGGCATTCCGCCTGTAATTATGCAATTATCCCCTACCTCTATCCTCTTCATCCTCATTAACACAGCCACAGCCCTATCAATGAGGTGATCCGTATTCTTCTCGTATTTTATAATAATGGGTATCACACCTCGCAGGAGGGCAAGTCTATTCACCACCTGTCGATCGGGAGTAAAGGCATATATGGGTAGATGGATGTGGTATTTTGAGATTACCTCCGCTGTCCTCCCCGATTGAGTGAATGTAATAATGCATCTTATCTTTTTTCCACACGCCACCTGTCTGACTGCATTGGCCACAAGATGCACATTCTCCGAATTAACAGGTCCTGATGAGTCGTCACCTATAGTCTTATCGAGTCCTCTATGAGCCTCAGCCTCAGAGATTATCTTCTTCATCATCCTGACAGTCTCCACCGGATAGTTCCCGCTTGCCGTCTCCCCTGAGAGCATTACCACATCGGCACCATCGTAGACCGCATTGGATATATCCGTTACCTCGGCTCTACTCGGAACCAGGGCATTCATCATAGACTCGAGCATCTGGGTGGCAACAATAATCGGCTTCTTCAGGTGGTTTGCCTTTGCTATCAATCTCTTCTGTATCACGGGAACCTGATATACAGGGAGTTCAATCCCCAGATCCCCCCTTGCAATCATTATCATATCACTCACACTGAAGATATCATCGATAAACTTCAGGGCCTCGGGTCTCTCGATCTTGGCTATAACCTTCATACCGCTCTTGTGCCTCTTAAGGATATCCTTCAGTTCAAGAATATCGCCGGGGGATCTCACAAATGAAAGAGCCACATAATCAAACCCTGTCTTAATGCCGAATAAGAGGTCTTCCCTGTCCTTCTCAGTCAAGGCGGGGATATTCAACTCAGTCTCGGGTAGATTCAGACCCTTGTGAGATTTTACCACACCGCCAACCATCACCTTTGAAAGAAATGAGTCCCTCCCCTTAGAGATGACCTTCAGGACTATCTTACCATCATCAATCAATACCCTCTCCCCTTCATCAATGGATTCTATCACCTCTCTGTAACTGAACGGGATAAACTTAACCCTCTTCTCTCTACTCATAAGACCTATCTCAACTACCTCCCCCGCCTTCACCTCCACAGGTTGCCTCAGATCATCCACCCTTATCTTTGGGCCCTGCAAATCCATAACAGTTGCCACGGGGATACCCATACTCTTAGAGACACCTCTGACCAAACGATAATTACTTATGTGGGTCCTGTGGTCCCCGTGAGAGAAGTTAAAACGAACCCCCCTTGCACCTTCACGCAACAGCGCCTCCACAATCTCCCCTCTGTTAGATGCGGGACCGATCGTAAAAAGAATTTTGGTTAGAGTCATTTCCCCTCCCCTTTGTTGTTATTCGTGTTACTCACAGTAGCACCAACACAGATCTTATAATACTCGTGCTCATATAGCCCATTCCATCCATCACTACAGGTCTGCCCGGAAGGGCAATCAAAATTACTGTCGCACACTTTGTAACACCTCAACTGTCTGTCAGCGAGGGAGAGACATACCATCTGGCATTTACAGTCTGAGTGTATCTCACAATTGGAACCCGCTGGCAGGCTCCCACATTTCCTGCATATTCCACCACACTCTAAAAAGGGATAGCAGGACTCCTCTATCCCGCACTCTGAACTTACACCGATCTTTGTACATACCCTACCCGAAATAGCATCTGATCCCCTGACATCCTGAACCCCCGCATCCCGGTAATCTATATCCCCTGAAGAAGTATCTCCCGGCTCATAAATGTCTGTCAATTTTGTGCTGATAAAGTAGGTTCCATCAAGAGAGGATACATCAGTGGCATCAAACCCTGTATCACCTATTGTAAGGGCATCCTGCTCAGAGGGAATACTACAGTGATAGGGTATCTTCTCGCTCTCACAGGCAAAAATAGGGATTAAAAACATAGACAGAATAAACTTTTTCATATTCGAAACTCCTTGATGCAAATATAACGGTGAAATTACATTTCATCAACAATATTCATCTCATTGTATGGCCCAAGATATTTTATAAGATCGGGCTCAAAATTGTAGAATACAAATGTAACTCCCTCCTCTCCCTTCTGCAACCTCCCGATACCCGACCTTATCACCCCGGGGACAAAGAGTATCTCATCCTGGGCGGTGAGTATGGGCAGTATCCTCCGCAGACGCAATGGTATCTTTTTGTTTATAAATATCTTCTTCAACTTCACATCCCTCTTATAGTACGAACTGTATATCTTGTCGCCCTCTTTGAACACTCTAACCACAAACGGGAAATCGAACTTGTCTCTACTGATTACTATATGAGGGTACCTCCTGTCCTCCTCGATACCCTCCACTACCTTAAACTCAATATCCACCCAGGGGATCTTGTATCTACCAAACCTCTTAACCACTACTGGATCAAAGTTCTCCAGATCCGCCTCTATTTGTTTTATATCCGGGAATCTGCCTATCTCAACAGTCCCGTATTCAAACCTTATCACCAGTTCAGACGAAATTCTGTAATATCTACTCCCCTTAGCCTGACAGATAAAATCGATGGCTGACCTCAGATTGTCGGAATCTATCCTCCTGTCCACACCCAGATTGGATATTATTTCTACAATAAAGTGCCTCCGAAGACCCTCTGGGACCCCGAGAAATGTCTCCTTGCTGAATCTTGCGATATTCTGCCCCTCATCGTACCTGACTGAGTCGAGATGAGGTGAGAGAGTAGAATACACAAGTCCCCTGATTGTATAGGCCTCCTCAGCAAGCATTGAGAGTGCCTCTTCAATATTTGGATTAAACTCTCTCTTAAGAAAAGGTATGAGATCCAGCCTGACCTTGTTTCTGAGGTATTTCCTGTCTCTATTCGTAATATCCTCAACAAACTTAATATTGTGTTCCTTTAAGTAGTCCATTATCTCTTCTCTACTGAGTATAAGCAATGGTCTGATAATACGCTCATCCCTTATCGCCAGAATACCCGACAGACTCTTAATACTCGTCCCTGTAATTATCCTCATCAGGATGGTCTCAGCCTGATCAGACTTCGTATGTCCTGTTGCAATCAGGTCGTAGCCATACTCCTTTGCTATACTGAATAGGGCAGCATACCTCTGTTCTCTCGCCTTCTGTTCAAGAGACTTTTTATCTCTCTTGCTCCCATCAAAGAGATAAATATCCCTCCCGTAAAAAGGGACCCCATACTTTTTACACTCATCCTCCACAAACTCTGCATCCTTATGAGAATTTATCCTTATCTTATGGTCTATATGGGCAACTCCGACCTCAAATCCGAGGATCTCACTCAGATCCTTCATTATACTCAACAGTGCCATAGAATCGGGACCACCCGACACGGCCAGCAGTACCCTCTCCTTCTCCTTTATGAGATTATTTGAGAGTATAAATCTCTTTACCTTGAAGAGTACATTCATATATAAATGAGATACCCCGTAAAAGCCCAAAATTCAAACAAAATTGTACCTCAAACCCTTTCGCAAACTATGTCCTAATAAAATAAAAACTCAATTACGGTATCAATTATTACAATCCCCCTTCTCATATCATCATCAAAAATCAAACCAAAGAATATCCATTACCCATTTTTATCTATTTCGTGGGTGAACTTCTTGACATTATTAGAATTGATTGGTAGGAATATCAGTATGATTAAAGAATCACTCAATTTCAGTTATAATAAATCCTTTATATCGACAAATTTGGAATAAATAGTATGATAACATTTGAAATAGGTTCTATGACTGCTAAAGGTGGATTTGAAAACGAAAAAGCTATTTGTAGGAAGTTTAATAATTGGAGAACAGATAATGAGGCTCTAATTTGGCTCAAGATTATGGGGTATAATCCAGAAGAGATAGATTCAGTTGAAGCAATCCAGATACCAACAAAAATAAAAGTAAAGGATGCTGAAAAATTAGGTCTCAGAGATACCTTTGAAGAATTAATGAAATTCAAGAAGGCAGATGCTCAGATAAGGATTGTGATTACTATTGGAAAGATCGTAAAAGTTGAAAATTTGTCATTGAAAAAGGCAAACTCTGATGCAGATTATAATCAAGTGGATAAAAGATGGGTGGATACATACAAGGAGATATGGAAATTTGATGAGGATGTAGCATTTGGATTAAAACTTTTCACAGGAGAGATAAACCCCTTTTCTTATCCTGAAATAATTAAAGGAAAGAATTTAAGAGACAAAAGGAGGATGTTCCTTGACGAACTTCCTGAAGAATTAAGAGAAAAGATTATAAAATTCTTTAAAACAAATAAAATCCTCGTTGTATCAGATATCTTAAAAGGAAGAGGCGGATTATCTGCCAATTGGATGTTGGTTACAAAATATAACAAGAATGATAATACAACCACATGGATATTAAAAGATATTAATACGGTAATGAATTTTTTTGGTGCTGGTAATATTGAAATTTCACCAAAAGGAAGTCTATATATTGGAAGGATCACTATGCAGAGAAAAGGTGGAACACCTGATCCAACCAAGTTACAATTCAAAATTAAACCATGTGATTTGTTTAAATTAGGTACATAGATATGTTAGTACTTTCAAAAGTAAAATTTGATTTAAGAGACCCTGATGAACTCTATTTTGCCCAGAGAGAAATAGAGGCTTTACTTGATACTAAAACCAGATTTATTAAAACAATTGCCTCGCTTTTCAGAGAAAATCCGTTTAACTTACTCGATGAAGAGGTAATTCACTTAATTAGCAGACTTGTCTATATGGGTGAGGGGCAGAGTTTTTTAGCAGATATTCTGCCGACAGACATAGTGAGCATTGTAAAAAGGGCGACCTTTTTCAGAGAGATTTATGTGATATTTGAATGCGATAATGAGAAAGAGATGGAGCAAAAACTACATAAAGTAGGTATTCCAATAAAACCAGATGATTTAAGAGGCAAAAAAATAGATTTTAACCCTTTTACTCAAATTTTCATAAAATCTATCTCAGAAGAAAAGGGAAATATAATTACTGTCAGATTTATACCGTTTCATACGCTGTTTGAGTATGTAACTGAAGTAAAAAAACTTCCAGCAGCAGTATTCCGTCCTAAAAATAATGAAAATTGGCAATACTATTTTAGCGAAAAAGAACAGGGGATTGAAAAGGGTATTCAAGAATTATTAAACCATTTAGCAACTGGCCATTATCGCTCGCCCCATTTTGGACTTGGTAAAAACCATATTGGTGATTTCGTTGATTGGGCATCTACTGATTTGCGTAAACCTTTTCTCCATTATCTTCATAAGTATAAAGGAAAAGGTGATCCAAGAATATCAAGAGCCCTAATCAATCTACTTAAGGTTAAAGAGGGAGATACAATCCTTGACCCTTTTGTTGGCTCTGGCGCATTCATTTCGGATGCCCCAACAATGGGCATAAACGCCATTGGTATAGAAGTTCTAAACATAGGCAAGATGATTGCAGAGGTAAAATGCAATCTTGGAATAAATATTAGTAATCTTCGGGAGAACATAATTAGACTATTTGAGAAGATTGACAACTCTCCATTAAAAAAAGATACAAAAAGAGAGTTCCCGAAGATAATGGATAAAATAAGAAAAAATACTTCTAATAATAGTGCATATAAGAAGATTGAACCCCATTTAGAAAAAATATTCTTTTTGAAAGAAGCCATAGCTGAAATCGAAAACATTGAAATAAAGAAGTTCCTTCTAATTCTTCTAAGTCAGCAGGTTGTTGAATATTCAGAAAAAAACAGGACATGGGATATAGTTGGTTCTTTCAAATCATATGTAGAGGATAGATATTTAGTTTTGTATTCAACACAGAAATTGGCTGAAGTGCTTGGCGTAAATTTGAATGGGAGGAAAGTAAAAATAGTTAAAGGGGATTCCACTAATATGTCAATGCTGAAGAATAATTCAATCGACGGTATACTTACATCACCGCCCTATTTTGATGCCTTAGATTATATTGAAAACAATAAGATATCGATTCTTATCCTCGGTTTGGATGAGGACCTTACCTGGGAATCTACAAAAGATTTCTATGAGGCTAAACATAGGGATGATTTAAAATATGATAACTTACCCCTGTTTGTTAGTGATAAATATTTTTCGATCAGTCTTCCCCAATCAAGTCTAAATCTTATAGACTTACTCCAAAAATCCCATAGAATATATAAGGCTAAAGTAGTTGAAAACTACCTCAAGATGATGAAACTTTCATTTGAAGAGTGCTACCGTGTATTAAAGGAAGGAAAGTATTATCTGATGGTGATTAGCAAATTCCATTCCTGGATAATAAATGGGAAAGAAGAAATAATTGAAACATCTCCTATACTGGCAGACTTAGGAAGGTCAGTTGGATTCAAAGTCGTTGATGTCATTGAGCACGGTTTATCAAAGGCAGATAAAGGCAAGATTGGAGTTGAAGATATATTAATATTTCAAAAATGACAAACGAACAAAAGAGTTTCCTGTTAACGGGTAAAAGGTCTTGAGACACCCACCTAAAACACAAATTTATTGTTTCTTTATCCCAAAACCACAGAAAATCAGAGAATGAGGAGAAAAAATCTAATTTTATACAGATTAAGTAGGAATCACTCCGCTCCTTGATACCATCTCTCAATGATAGAAAGATTACTTGCATACCTAATTTCCACTTTTTATTTATCATTGTAAACTATCGAGAGCACCATTAATAACTGAATATTTATATCCAGGTTAAATATTTCCACATCTTTTACTTGAAAAATCAAAACATAACTAATATAAGGTTCTCACAACGCAGGAGGTCTTTTATGTCAGAGAATAATTCCCAAAGCAACAGACAGACTAATGATGTGAAGGAGTTTACCCTGAGGGCACTCATAATCGGTCTTTTGCTGTGTGTAATACTCGGGGCCGCAAATGCCTATCTGGGACTCAAGGCCGGAATGACCATAGCGGCAACATATCCAGCGGCAGTCATAGGAATGGCGGTACTGAGATTATTTAAGGGCTCACTCCTCGAAGAGAACATAACACGAACAGTCGGTTCTATAGGTGAATCGGTGGCTGCTGGCGCCATATTTACAATTCCGGCGTTTTATATCGCCCGTATATGGCCCGAGTTTGATATGTCTCACTTCTGGGAATCGGCCGCTATTATGGCAATCGGAGGAATTATAGGTATTCTGTTTGTGACGATGCTCAGGAGGGTTATGGTAGAGGATAAGGATCTCCCATTCCCGGAATCGGTTGCGGCCGCAGAGATACACAAAGCAGGCAGGAGTGGAGGAACAGGCGCAAAATTCCTCTTTGGAGCCCTCGGTGCAGGTGCATTTATCCAGTTGCTGGGCAAACTGAATGTCTTCCCAGCCATATACGAAAAGTTTATCTCCTTCTCCAAATCAACTGTAAAATTAGGGAGTGCCAGTGTTGAAGGCGGTGGCGGTGCCCTTATTACAACACCCGGCGTATCACCTGCATACATTGGTGTGGGTTACATAATAGGCCCAAGGCTCGCAGCACTCAATTTCTCAGGCGGGCTGCTTGCCTGGGGGTTGTTTGTACCCCTTATGCTCTACTTTGTGGGAGATAAGGTTGAGGCAAATCTGATCGCCCAGGGACAGAGTGCAGACTGGGTAGCCATATCTTATGCTGTATGGAAATCAATTGTGAGACCCATCGCCATTGGTGGTATGCTTGTCAGTGCCGCATTCACTCTGTACAGGATGAGGAACTCTCTCATAAACGGGATGAAGAGGTCGATATCTGACCTTAAAAAGGCAGCAGGGGCTCAGGAGGATGTACCAAGGACCGAAAAGGATATAAGCCTCAAATATGTTCTTCCAGCCCTTTTTGTTGCCACAATCCTGACATTTGCCCTCTATTACTACTTCTCCCAGAGTTTCTTGGCGGCTCTCGTAGCGGCGATAGTTATGGTAATCGCCGGTTTCTTCTTTGCTGCAGTCTCGGGATATCTCGTCGGGATGATCGGCTCCTCCAACAACCCCATCTCCGGACTTACTATCTCCACACTCATCGTAGCAGCCCTTTTGATGGTAGTCCTCGGAATGGAAGGCACACAGGGAGTAGCTGCGGTACTCGGCGTAGCCGCTGTCATCTGTGTATCAGCGGCTGTTGCAGGCGAGATGCTTCAGGACCTGAAGGTCGGACACATACTTGGTGGTACCCCATACAAGATGCAGATAGGCGATATAATCGGTGTCGTTGTCGCCTCAGCGGTTATGTTTATACCTTTACTGATTTTGCATATAGGGGACATAAAGATGGGTGGTACAGGATTTGGTGGTAAGGCGCTCCCTGCCCCACAGGCGGGCCTTATGGCACTCCTTGCTCAGGGTATCGTGGGTGGCCAAATGACCTGGCCTCTGATAGTAGTAGGTATGCTGATGGCAGTAGGTCTTATTTTAGTTCAAGTAAAATCCCCGATGCTTGTATGTGTAGGGATGTACCTCCCCTTCGAAACAACCGCTGCAATATTTGTAGGTGGGCTCATAAGAGGCATCTATGACATAGTGGCTGAGAAGAAGAAATTCAACGACGCCCAGAAGATAAGATCCTCCAATATCGGTGTCCTCCTATCCTCTGGACTCATCGCAGGTGAGGCACTTATGGGACTGATATTTGCAGCACTGGCATTCTTCGATGTAAAGGTCCCCACCCTGTTTGAAAACCCAACATATCTAATAAGCCTGGTAATATTCGGTGTGATAGCCTTCATACTCGTATATTTTCCGGTTAAGAATGCAGGATCCCCCGATGAGCCGCCACCACCATCAGCGGTTATGTAAACAGAATCTCATAATTATATTATGAACCTCATTCTCAGGAGAGTGAGATGCATTACTATATCTGGATAATCCTTTTATACTTCATCCTCTTAGGTGCGTACAACTTCTACAAGGCCCGAAAGGTCAGGTCTCAGGACGATTTTATGGTTGCGGGCAGGTCCCTCTCTCTTACATACATCGTATTCACCCTGATATGTACCTGGATAGGTTCGGGTACATTTATTGCAGGTGCCGAATACGCCGCAAAGGCGGGATTCTCCTCTCTCTGGATGCCAGCTGGTGCCTGGTTTGGAATCGCCATAATATACTTTCTTGCGGGAAAGATAAGGACATTCGGGCAATATACTATCGGGGATATCCTTGAAGTTAGATATGGAAAGTTTGCACGGGTATTTGGTGCCATAGCCCTCGTTATATCCTTTGTAACTATCGTGAGTTATCAATTCAGGGCAGGTGGATACATCCTCAATGTAATTACAGATGGTTATATATCTGTTGAGGTCGGTCAGGCACTCTCGGCTGGGTTTGTAATACTCTTTACTGCCCTTGGTGGTATGGTGGCAGTTGCCCACACTGATCTGCCCAACGGAATAATAATTGTCCTAGCCTGTATTGTAGCCACACCCTTCACTGTTGCGGCGGTCGGTGGGCTGGAAGGGGCACGCTCTGTACTCCCTCCTGAGCACTTTGCCATCTTCTCGGCAGACTTTGGAGAATACCCCGTTTTGAAGGCATTAGGATACTGCCTTTCTACGATGCTACTTTTGATGGGAGTTCAGAGTATGTATCAGAAGTTCTATAGTGCAAAATCACCCAGAGAGGCCCGGCAGGGAGTCGCCCTCTGGATAGTGGGGACTATAATTGTTGAGACAGTGGTTGTCATAATTGCTGTATTTGCTGCCGCAAAGTTTACAGACCCTGTAACCCACAAACTCACCGTTGACCCGCCATCGATTGTGCTTCAGGCTGCCCGATACTTAGTGCCACAGCCATTTGGAATACTCCTGCTCGCCGCAGCCTGTGCAGTTGTCGTCTCAACAGGTATGAACTACCTCCTCTCACCCTCCACAAATATAATAAGGGACTTTTATCAGAGATTTATCAACCCTCAACCTGATCAAAAAAGGGTCGTTGCCCTCCAGAAGATATTCGTGGTGATTCTCGGGTTCATTGCATTCCTTTTGATATTTATCCCGACTGTGATGAAATCCAGCATATCTGTTCTGAGGTATTCATATTTTGCATACACGATATACGGAGTTGCAATAACACCGGCTCTTGTATCTGCTCTAACTTTTAAGAGAGTAAACAGACTTGGAGGACTACTATCCATCAGTTTAGGGGCGGTTGCAACTGTCTTTATGGAGTTGATCTTCCCCTACCTCTTCCCTCAATTTATGAAAGGGGATGACCCATTCGGGATTCCATCGATCTTCTTCTCATTTACACTGAGTACCCTGGGTCTTGTAATGGGATCTCTTCTGGGGAAGCCACCTTCAGAAGAGGAACTCAAGCCCTTCTTCCCTGACAAGTAAAAAAATTCCTTTACTTTACAATGACAAATTTATATTATAAGTCCGTTTCTTGTTGAGCAGCGCTTATGAAGAGAGTGCTTATAATAGATGACCACGAGGCTATAAGGATCGGGCTCAAGACTGCCATTGAGAATGAGGACACCCAGAGGTTCTTAGGACTGCCCTCAAAGATTGAGGTCTTTACAGCCGCCAGTGGTGAAGAGGGGATAGGGATATTCAAGCAGAAAACCCCGGACCTCGTCCTGACTGACATAAAGATGGACAAAATGAGCGGGATAGATGTAATTAGAGAGATTATGAAGATTGACAGACAGGCAATCATAATAGTCATTACTGCATATGCCTCAATTGAGAATGCCGTTGAGGCAGTAAGACTCGGGGCATACGACTACATTGAAAAACCCGTCAGGATAGCTGAACTCAGGAAGAGGCTCAAACAGGCACTCTCCATAATCCAGCAGAGAGAGGAGAGGACGAGGCTGATTGAAAACAACAGGATACTGACAGAAGAGATCAAGAGTCACTTCTTGTTTGAGGACTTCATTGGCAGATCCAGAAAGATTCAGGAGATAGTATCAATCATAAAGAAGGTAGCGTCCACAGACTCAAGCGTTCTCATTACCGGTGAGAGTGGTACAGGGAAGGAGATGGTAGCCCGATATATTCACGAACTGTCAGATAGGAGGGACGGTCCATTTGTCAAGGTAAATTGTGGTGCTCTGACAGAGACGCTCCTGGAGAGTGAGATGTTCGGACACGAGAAGGGGGCATTTACAGGGGCGATCAGGCTCAAATTAGGGAGGTTTGAACTCGCCGATGGAGGGACCATATTTCTCGACGAGATAGGTGAGATCTCCCTTTCCACACAGGTGAAACTATTGAGGGTATTGCAGGAGAGGGAGTTTGAGAGGGTTGGGGGAGAGAAGACAATCAATGTAAATGTGCGTGTTATAGCCGCAACAAATAAGGATCTACGGGAGGAGGTAAAGGCGGGGAGATTCAGAGAGGACCTCTACTATAGACTCTATGTAGTCCCGATTGAGATACCACCATTGAGAGAGCGGACTGAGGATATCCCAGATCTGGTTGAGTTCTTCATAAAGAAACACAGGGAGAGGACTCGTTCGAAGGTGAAGGGGATCACCGAACGGGCTCTGAATGTGTTGATGAAATACCCGTGGCCAGGTAATATCAGGGAACTTGAGAATGTGATAGAACAGACACTTGTTCTATCCAGCGGGGAGATGATAGATATTCAGGACCTTCCCCTCCACATAAAAACCCCTCTCTGTGATGACCGCAGTCTCTCTGATTCAATCATATCCAGATTTTCAACCGGTATGAATTTAGAGGATTTTCTATCCAGAATTGAGCGGGACATTATCGTCAAGACACTCAATCTTACAAACAACGACAGACAGGAGACGGCGAGACTCCTTGGTATAAAACCCTCGGCGTTGCAACATAAATTATCAAAATACAACATAGAAATCCCCCAGAAGAATGACTCTTAAAACACATCGAGTTGACCTATGAAGAAAGGTATTGGAGTAATCGTTAACCCGTTTTCAAGACAGAACAAGAGGAATCCCGACAGGATAAACAAACTGGCTTACATAGTTGGATCGAGCGGCACCATCGCCGCCACAAAGAGCCTTACAGAACTCGAAGAGGTCGCACATGAGTTCAAGGATAGGGGGATAGAGATACTCGCCCTATCTGGTGGAGATGGAACCAATCACATCACCATCACAAAATTTATTGAGGTGTATGGAGATACCCCCCTCCCCAAGATAGCCCTCTTAAGAGGAGGGACTATGAATACCATAGCCGATTCAATCGGGATAAAGGGCGATAGCAACCAGATACTGTTCAATATAGTAGAGAAGTACCACAACAACATACCCTTCAAGACAGTAAAACGGAATGTTATGAATATAGATGGACGATACGGGTTTCTATTTGCAAACGGCGTGGCTTTCAACTTCCTCAAAGAGTATTACTCCGGTGGGACCCCAACCCCGGCAAAGGCAGCCACAATCCTTACAAAGGCAGTACTCTCTGCCCTGAGGGGAGGGGACTTTGCCCGATGGTTATTCAAGAAGTTTCGCGCACAGATCTTTGTAGACGGGGAAAAATGGCCATACAACGAGTACTTTATGATTACAGCAGCAACCATTGACAACCTCGGATTTGGTTTCAATCCCTTTGTGAAGGTATTTGAGAAAGAAAACTGCTTTGATATAGTTGGAGTAATCGGTGAGGCAGTTGATGTAGCCTTATCCCTTCCCGCCATAAGAATGGGTCTCCCCCTCAATGAGAAGAAATTCATAGACGCCGCTGCTGAAGAAGTCATATTTGAGGCAGAAGAACCGATGAAATATACAATCGATGGAGATATCTATGAGTCGGGGGAGAGGATGATTATGAAGGTAGGTCCAAAACTGGAGTTGATTGTGAGTTGAGATGAGAAGGGTCTCGGTAGTCAATAGAACCACCTCAAGAACAATCTTTGAAAATGCTGCAATGACAGAGGGTTTTTCAGAGAGGCTTACGGGATTGATGTTTAGGAATAAACCCCTTGAGTTTGATGCCCTGGTGATAGATAAATGTGACTCAATCCATACATTCTTTATGCGATTTGCCATAGATGCCATATTTTTGAACAAGGAAGGCAGGATAATAAGGATTGTAAAAAATATAAAACCGTTCAGGATTATACTCCCGATCTCTAATGCCTGCTATGTTATAGAGTGTGAATCCAGAGAGACAACAGAGCAAAACTTTCACACAGGTGATACCATAGAATTTTGCACGAGATGAAAAGGGATTCAGGCACTTTCCTGATGAAGATCTATAGACTTCTTCGAAGTCACTTCGGATTTTTGAACTGGTGGCCCGCGAGCACACCACTGGAAATGGCAATCGGCGCAATCCTTACTCAGAATGTGGCTTGGAGTAATGTGGAGAGGTCCATTACAAATCTGAAAAATGCAGGACTTTTAAATCTGGATAAACTTCTAAATGCCCCTCCACAAAAGGTCAAGAAGTGTATTTCCCCATCAGGTTATTACAATGTCAAGTACAATAGACTTCTCTCCCTCTTAAAATTCATCAGAGATAAACTTGAGGGAGATATAAAAAATCTCTCAAAGTTCCCCTTAGATAGAGCAAGGGAAATGCTACTCAATGTCAGAGGTGTAGGGAAAGAGACAGCAGACTCAATACTATTATATGGAGCCCATATGCCCATATTCGTGGTCGATGCATATACAAAAAGGGCATTTTACAGACTCGGTGTCCTGGGCTCACCCCATATGGACTATGATGAGATACAGGCAATCTTTATGAAAAATCTGAAAAGGGATGTATTACTCTTTAATGACTACCACGCCCAGATTGTGGAACTCGGTAAGAATTATTGCAAGAAGAGTCCTCTTTGTGAGGTATGCCCGCTGAATAAAATCTGCAAACACACACTCCAGTGAACCGAAAAGAGAAAAGAGAGATAATATCCTTCATAATAGAACTTATGCGAGAGGAGATGCCTTACTCTCACATAAAAGAACAGATAATATCAAGATATGGTTTAACTATGGAGGAGGCAGAGAGTTATGTAAAGAGTGCCTTCGAGACTGTTTCATTCCTTGCAAAAAACACCGAATTAAACCCTGATGAAAAGAGAAGAGTCCTTATTGGAGGATTTATAGCCACGACAATATTCTCTGCCCTGTATGCCTTTTTTGTTATCTACAGCCAACACAACTTGGTGTTAATGCTAATTTTTTATGCCTTCCTGATATCGAAGATCGTATACTTGCTGGGTAGAAGAAAGGTAGGGATATATCTCCAGATGATCTCAGCCATATATACAATGCTTTGTTATTTTTCGGGCGAATTCGCGATCTATGTATATGGTCTCAGAAAAGAGCTATTGATGCGGGGGATAGAGATTGACAGCAATCTAACCATAATATTGAAAGGAATGAAACCGTTCATTATAGAGTACCTCGCATCAAAAAGCATAGGCGAATACATACTTGTCCTCTGCGCGGTACTACTATCCATAAGTTACTTTACAGGCACAAGGCTTAAGAGGATAAGAGAGTAAATTAATATCAGTTTCCCTATCTCTCCGCTGCCAGCGGCAGCTAAGCCTCTAAAAAACCACAACTTTGCTATTTTGTACCTGACACCTTAGCCAAAATATTCTATGATATCAATTGGTTAAGAAAAAAAGTCTCACAATCAGGCACTTAAAGATAAGTGCCTATGCCATATATATATATTATTATATTGCGACCTCAATATACCGTTATATAAAATTAAACTTGAATATATATATGATAATATAGAAGGGAAGTTCCCAATCGCATCCACAATAAAAGCCGAGGATATGTACCTATACCTCTTTGTATCTGGCATTATACCCCCTGTGTACCTGGCACTAAAGTAAAAATATCCAACAATATCAAATAGTTAGATTACAAATGCCAGAAATCCTGGTCCATAGTCATCAATACAAAACCGTTTATGACGACATCTATTACGACAACAATTACCATACATATATGGCATAGTAAAATTGCAGTACATTACCATTAATCATATATTCCGTATGTCTTTTATTATTATCTCTTTTGTGTCTGAAAACGGACAAATTGAAAGTCAATTATAACAGGCTTAAAAACAGGAGAGAATCTCCTCAATTATTCTAAGAATTTTAAGCGTCTTTTCCTTTCCATACATCTCGATTATTTTATCGAGTCTATTGTGAAGGTCTTTTATTCTTATATTTGTATTATCTGGGTCTTTCCTGACGATTTCTTCAATATCACAACCAATGGCATTAGCAATCGCTTCAATAGTATCGATAGATGGATTTTTTGAACCCGTCTCCAATCTTGCGATGAAGTTCTGAGACAAACCAGTCTTCTCGGCAAGCTTCTCCTGTGTAAGTCCTCTTCTCTTTCTCAATATTGCAATATTTCTTCCGATTCTTCTGGATAACATCACTCTGAAAATCCTTAAGGAGTTAAATTACTCGTCTATATCTATCAGAAAAAAGGAAAATATGTAATTGACCATTAGGACATATATTAATTTATTTTATTGACTAAAAGGCAATGTTTAATTATTATTCACTTATGTGTATGTTAATTCCCTTCATAGAAGTAAGAGGAGGTGGTGTATATGATTGTAAAATATTAAGAGATTTTTTGTCAGTGTTTTTTATGAGTCTTTAATTTTGCAAAGGAGGAGAAGATGAAATTTTTTAGAGTTTTTATTTTGGTTCTTATTTCTCTAAGCGTATTTGCGGTTGTACTTTCAAACTGTGGAGGTAGTGACAATAATAGTTCTGGAAACAACGATACTGGTTCTGTAGATGCTGGAAATACTGCAGATACTGGAAGCACAACAGATACGGGTAATAGTGGTAACAAGAAATTAACATCTACAAAAAAAGGGTCAGCAACAGGTAGCCAAAAAGGAAAGTCAACTCAAACAGTATCTAAACCAGGTGGAAAAACTACACAAGGTATGGACAAAACAGGAGAGAATAGATGCCAGGCGGCAGATAATGCCCTTGACTCGGAGTCAAACTGGTATGAATATGATTGTTCTGAAGATGTCAGCCAAATCTGTGCATCACTCGAACAACAAACAAGTGACAAACATTGCCTCCTAAATAGTGATAATCCTGATGTAGCAGACAAGATGGCAATAATCGTAGTTTGTACTGATGGGTCTGTAATTGCTGCTGGATTGGTTCAGGATAGTGAAGGATTTACTGAGATTGACTACGTACTCTATTCAGACGGAAGCGCAGAAGGTGAATGTGACGAATATGATAATAATGGTAATGTTACAAAACAGACTTGTATCTCTTGTGAATCCAGTTGTGATAGTGATGAGAATTGGGCGACTGCCCAGTGTAATGAATAGTTCGTTCCTCCGTTAAACAGAAAGGGTGCTTTTAATAGCACCCTTTTTTTGTATGAAATAAAAAACTATCCTGCTGATATATTAAATCTACTTAGCCTGATCTTCTATTCCAGAGATTATGTGAAATTCCACCCTTCTATTGAGGGCTCTGCCCTTCTCTGTCTTATTCGAGGCAATCGGGACATCAAAACCATAACCCTTTGCAATAAGTCTATCCGGGTCTATGCCCTCTCTCTTTATGAGGTGATCCCTTACTGCATTTGCCCTTGCCTGAGAGAGCTTCATATTGTAAGCCCTACCGCCTACATTGTCAGTGTGTCCCTGTACCTCCACCTTGAATTGAGGATTATCCTTCAGGACCTGGGCTACCTGATGGAGAAGTTCATAGGAATCCTTCATTATTATGGCTTTACCAGTGGCAAAGTGTACCTGCTCCTTTATCTCTATCTGTTTTGCCTCTTTGTTAATAACAACAAGGGTGTATTTCTTTGGACAACCCTGCTCTTCAGGAATACCTGCCTCCTGCGGGCACTTGTCATCTGGGTCACATATACCATCTTTATCCGTATCCGGGCAACCCTGACAGGCAGGGATTCCAGGCACGGTTGGACACTTGTCCTGAAGATCCGGTATTCCATCACCATCTGTATCAGGACAACCATCAAACTGCGGCAGTCCCGGGACATCCGGGCATTTGTCCTTATCATCTGGTATCCCATCACCATCTCTATCAGGAGGTGGACATCCATTGTATTCAGCTGTTCCGGGGTCATTTGGGCACTTATCTTCACAATCCACAATACCGTCATTGTCAGTATCCATTTTACAGAGGTCCACTTCCTTCTTGGCTATAACAACAGGTTTTGGGGGCTCTTTCACTATAACCTTCACAGGCATACATAACTCAGGATTCTTGTTTACTATCTCAAGTGCTCTGGCTGTGTATATCTTCGCCTCCGCTATATGCTTATCTGCCATAACTGAATTACCCTCACTCGCCTCATCCTCTGCAAACCTGATCTCGGATTCGGCGATAGCAGTCTCCATCGGGGCACACTTCTTTGACCCCTTTTCAATCGCCGTATTCAGGTCCTTCTTCAGCGCATTTGCCTGAGCATTTATTACACTACTCGTGGTACAGCTCAAACTTATCAACAACCCTGACAGAAGGACTCCTGTTAGAATAATTCTATTCATATCCAGAACCCCTTTTCATTAAGGTGTGTTAATCTGTTTTATATTCTCACTCTGAGATGGCACAGGTGGAGGATTCTGAAGATCCTGCGGGATCGTGGAAGGGCCTGACTCCGAGGCCTTGGCGTCGTGTGACTTTGCCTGAGCCGCTATTGCCATCTCCTTTGCTATTTTTGCATAGTCCACAGCCCTCTCAAACTGTCCGTATGCCTGTTTCTGCCTTGCCTTGTGCAAAAACTCCTCCGCCTTATAGAATTCGTACGGGGCATACTTCTCGGCACCTATCACCTTAGCCGCCCTGAAATTACTATCTGCATCCTGTATCAGGACCGAAGACCATATCGGCCCCACGCAACCTGAAATAAAAGCGAGTAGTAATACAACCATTACAATCAAAATTATTCTACCAAAAGGCTTTAAGTTTCCCATAGCTCTACTCCTTAAGACTATAGCACCCTAAAAGTCTCTGCTGTACGAAATAATAAAACCATTCTTTATCGGTGTCACAACTGCAGAGGGTTTTACTCCACCCGAATTACCCTCTACGAAGAATAACACTGTTGCTGATACAATACACGCCGCACCGGCACCATAAAAAATGTTTGCCATAGTGGCATAGTTTTGGGCATCATCGGCCAGACTCTGCACCTCATCTCGCCCCCTGTTTACATTACTCTCACTCTTCAATTCCGACTCCTTTGAGCTCGCCAGAATACCAAAGACCGCCCCCGTTCCAATCAACAGACCCCCGGTACCACCCACGATATAAGTCCAGAACCTCTTTTGTGCAGGCTCTGTTGCCCTTTTTACCTCCTCTTTCTTCATTACTTCTGGCTCCGGTCCCTTCACAACATTTTCTTTCTGGACCAGACCCTGATCTACCTTCTGCTCTGATACTACCTGAGGCTTTGGCTGCTCCACATTCACCTCATTCAATGAGAAATCGAGTTCCAGGGATTTGTCAGGAGATACAATAAACTCCTTATCTATTGGCATATAACCCTTCTTTGTGAGAGATAAGGTATATTTGCCAGGTTTCAATTCAATTACAAACGGGGTCTTCCCAACCACCTTCCCATTTATTGCTACATCAGCCTCAGATGGAGTAGAATATATGCCTACCTGCTGAATGCCTCTCTCCTGAAGCTTCTTCTCAAGGTTCTGGATGGAGATCAATATTGTATTCCTATCCTCTGCATTAGGAGACGCCCTCAGATACTCCCTGAAAAATCTGAGAGCCATAGGGATATTCCCCTCCTTTTCGTAGGCCTGGGCTATATTGTATAAAATAACACTATGGGCATATAGTGAATACGCCTTCTGGAACTCCTCTATCGCCTTTGTATACTCAGACTGCTTATAGTAAGCCTTCCCGAGCTCAAAGTGTTTCTTTGCCTCTTCCTTATTTGCCTCATCAGGTGTCTGAGCAAATACACCGAAGGCAACCATTATCACAACCGCAAGACTTAATATTCTAATTAACATTCATGCTCTCCTGATTCAGTAGAATTAGATAATTATATTAACAAATAAAGTCATAATGTCAAGGAATTATGCTTCAAAGATTACGAGCCTCCCGGAAGAATTCATATAAATTCTTACTTGATCTCTATCGTCTCTCTTACGATTTGAAGATTCTCGATTCCGTCCCCTCGCCTGATTGTTAGAACGACATTTGTCCTCTCATCCCCCCTTATAAGGGCGATCAGCTCCTCCAGTCGCAGTGAATTCACATCCATCCCGTTTACCTTTATGATCTTATCCCCGCTCTTGAGCCCTGACTTGTATGCAGGTGTATTCTCGAAGACCTGAACCACTACGAACTCCCCATTCCTCTCGACAAGTGCGGCTCCAATACCCTGATACCTGCCCCCCTCATTACTTATATTCCCCTTCACAATGGGGATATTATTCAACACAATCTCCTTTTGATTGACCTCCACATCTATAGTCTTTCTCACATATTCATCCCGTTCTATTATTATCCTGCCCCTCTGTGGCGAGGTTACACTGATATTGAACCTCCCGAGGCTGTCAGTAGCAATTTCAGAGGACTTCTCATTCTTCCCCTCAAATACAACCTTCGCCCCCTCCACAGGATTTCTCGTGACAAAATCAATCACACTCCCCGATATAATGCAGATGTTTATCCTCTCCTCTTTCCTTACAGTGATATTCAGATTGGTAACCTTATCCTTATCCACAAGTATCCCCTCTCTCTCTGTTCGGGCATTCTCACACTGAATCCTGATCCTGTATTCACCCACCTCTACCTTATCGAAGAAGAACTTCCCGCTCATATCGGATCGCCTCGCCGCCACAAACGGGGTTCCTGAACTGCTCAAAGTTACAATACACCCCTTAAACGGGCTATTATTCTCATCTGTTATCACTCCAACTATGGACCCCACCTCTCCCCCCTTCTTATCTGCCTCATAAGTTTTCTGATTTATATTGAACGGTATCCTCTTTAAGTTCTTGATAGCAAGTCCAAGCCTCTCAATCTCCTTACCATCCCTCTCTATCAACCTCATACTCTCCCTCTGCCTTCTATCTTTTTGCCCCTCTATAACCTTCTCACTCTTCTCCTCACTGCCTCTGAATATCAAGACAATTATCAGCAGAATTGCAACTACTGATACTGAGATAATTATCCTCTTCATCTCCTGTCCTGATACCCTTTAATCGAGTGGAGCATCTTAGAATTAAGTATGAAGTGTTCTCTATTTGTCCCGGGCGACATATGTATGCCCGAATCCATTCTTATAGCATCCTCGGGGCAGGCCTCGACACAGAGCCCACATACTACACACCTCAATTCGTCAATTATGAATTCGGCGGGCATCTTT
>Ga0078972_1006124_pt1 | contig 29171 bp, 26 predicted proteins | sample YelNatPaOPGAMG01_FD_67568 | JGI IMG/M metagenome (GOLD analysis project Ga0078972, IMG submission 67568) | Hot spring thermophilic microbial communities from Obsidian Pool, Yellowstone National Park, USA - OP-RAMG-01 (SPADES assembly) (version 2) | ecosystem: Environmental > Aquatic > Thermal... | reverse complement strand
CTTGGTTGCAAAAATGATGGCCTTCATTTCACATCACAGCGAAACAGCCAAATAGTTCAAATGGGTCTACGATGCCAAGCGGACAACAACATGAGTTATATTCAACAAAGGTATACGCGGTTGTACGAGATTCGCATCGTCTGACATTTGCTAATTTCAATTGCCAGACGATCAGTATCATCATAATCTGATGTTATAAGGGTTGCCATGAAAGCCGCAGGTTACTGTGCTTTTAAATCTTTATCAATCTTGGCGCTAATAACTGTATTCATGCTACAGCGTATATGCTCTGCAGTAATGCAGCTGTCAATAAAATAGCCCGGGGAGGAGGCCATAACGCTTATACTTGGAGGGCCATCGTAAACTTTACTGCGACAAGAATACAAGGGAGTTATGGGTTGTTTATTACTAGTTGGCACTAAACAGTCTAAGCATCTGGTGAAGTAGATTGCAGCACTATGCCATTCCCGTCTGGGTCGTTTAGGGTTACGAATTTACCCCAAGGTTGTTCCTGAATGCCACCTTCTATTTCAATACCATTTTTTTTCAAAGCGTCAACATCATCTTCAAGGTTGGTCGTTTCTAATACTATGCCTTTGGTGGTACCAGGCTTCATAGTATCGAACCAGGTTACTAGAGTAATAGAAGTTTCGGCATTTTCTGGTTTAACTTCTACCCAGCGCTGATTAGGTCCCATAGGATTATCACGTACCAGCTTAAATCCAAGCTTGTTGACATAAAAGTCTTTGGCGATATCTTGATTAGTAACTGGCAACGAAAACAACTTAATGTGAGAGATTTTCATTTTGCTATTATACATCCAGTAAAAAATTACATACCAGCTAGAATAGGAACTTTTTGACATATACGAATCATGCTCTCAAAACAACATTTATGACCTAGTACTACCGCGTATACCTTTGTTGAATATAACTCATGTTGTTGTCCGCTTGGCATCGTAGACCCATTTGAACTATTTGGCTGTTTCACTGTGATGTGAAATGAAGACCATCATTTTTGCAACCAAGTCATCTCGTGAAGAGAACTCCCCTCGGCGTAAAAGTTTGCGTGTCGGAACCTAAAAGAATGCTTCAACCTGATTGAGCCAACTGGCATGCGTTGAGATTTGTGTAGCACAATGTAAGGCTGTTCTGCTATCTATGAGGAAGAATCATATCTTGTCATTCTTCTACAAGATGTGGCTTTACGTTATCTGAGGCCAGCGCCTTCTGTCAATCTGTGAAGCTGAGATCGAAAGCCCACATTTGCCATTTCCTCAGCCAGAATCGAATGGCTCTATTTGGAATCTAGCAAAGGATGTTCTTCTGTTACCTTGGCCACAAGTACGAGTCGATCTGTTGAACCATAGACGGGTAGAGCAGAGACCTGGAGGTATCGTTTAGTGTAGAGAGAGTAAAATTTTAAAAACTGCCGACATCACTTACATACTGACTGATCAGATGATCTGACCTTTGGAGCTATCTTTAAGCCGGGAACTCCTTCTGGTCAAGAAAGATTATTTCTGCTCTTTGGCCGCCTCGATACAAAGTTGTCCGTGCATGAACTTTCGTTCTAGTTTACTACGCTCTTTCAAAGTAAGCACCAGCGGTTCCACATCATTGACCTCTCAGAGTCGTTTATGTGTACTGTCTTACAATATACGATGAACTGATACGTGGATGGGCTAGGCCTTAGTCATATTTGAAAAATTATCCAAACTGCGCCTGAGTCCTCCGACGACTCTCAATTCCGGATTTTTACTTATATGTATAGGAAGGTCGGTCTTTCGTCCCAGCAAAACTCCTAATCCGTCTAATTTGGCAAGCCCACCGACCAAATAGATGCCTGACTGACATAAATCATTTGTAAGGTCCGGTGGAACGGATGTAATCGACTGCATTATCCCATCAACAATCTGCAATAAAGCCTCATCTATCACCGACCATAGCTCCTCAGCGGATACATCCATGCTGACTACCTCGCCGGAATGAATATCATGGCCGGTGATTACATGCAATATTGCATCCTGAGAATCTCTTATTATATTTTCTCGAATATTGCTGAAAAGTAATGTGCTGGCGTTGATATTATGCCGCCTAATGAAATAGTTTTTCAAACTATTGTCGATATCACCTGCTCCGATACCTATAGAAGCTGATGTTACGGTCGCTCCCAGAGACAATACGGCAGATTCCGTACAACCGGCGCCAAAAATTACAACCATATTTCCTACAGGTTCGCCAATCGGTAAATCCAAATCGATGGCCGCCGCTATCGTGCTTTCAAGGAATCTGGCTTCTTTGACTCCGGCCTCCTTGAGAGACCTCACCATTGCCCTGCGTTGTACATTGGTTGTATCGCCATAGGTACTTGCCAATACATAACTTCTGCCGAATTTGGAATGTCCTGCTTTTTTAAGCAGATAGGTTATAATTTCTCCCGCCAATGAGAGATCCTCTATATGACCGTGTCTGATCGGTTTTACGATCTTCACTTTTCCCGGCGTTTGATCAATTATCGATAATGCATCTCTGCCAAAAGCGATTAATTTCGAAGAGTCCCTGTCTACCGCTGCTATCGTAGGTTCAACAATATACTTTTTCTTTGATCTCTCGAATATTTTTGTTAACGATGTTCCTATGTCAAGAGCAAAATACTTACTCAAATTAAATGATCTCCCGCAAAATATAACTTTGACAGCGATACCAAACCGTGTATCCCAGTGAAGCCTAACAGAGAAAACTGAGCTTATCTTCTTTTCGAAACTTAACAGTAGCCCACTTGCAGAATTCCAAAAGACAGTATGCGGAAAAAATATACTGACAGGACAGATGATTTTGCTATATGACACGTCTTGCAATGATCCATAAAGGTCGGCAGTGATAAAAATGTGCTCATCAAAACCCTTATTGTCGCCGGCGTCGAATGCAGAAATACCGATTAATATCTTTTGAGATTCTGTTTCATTGTTTTGATCTCGTCGATTGCTTTGACATATTGCCAGGACAAAAAAATCAGACTTTTGGATCATTGATATTCAGGAAATGTCATTAATAACAAAAAAGCCGCCAGGGTGATCACAAGACGGACCGGATCCAAAGTAATATTTTTACTTGTGGCAGGTCACTTTGAAGAATTTGACAATGAAGAAGATCAACCTTCGCCATTTCTGCCTCAAGATGATCGAATATGGCGTCACCCGTCTGAAATTTTTAAAAATAATACAGACGAGAGAATTATTTCCCAAAATGCATGGCTTGCAAAAGAACCTTCCAAAGCCAGCGCTTGGACTGCAGGTATCGTAGGAGCGGTCCTGGCAACCGGTTTAGTTTTGCTGGGAACGCGCTTGGCAACTGTTTTCACAGCCAGACCACCGGCAAACCATACGGTAGCAATAGATAAAAAGGTAACTTCCTCACCGATTCTCGGTGCGAGCACTTATGAAAATTCCATCGTTGCTAATCAACAAAAGGAAATGTCCTTTGCCCCCTCTATCGAGAATGAGATAGCCTCCGTTGCTCAATCCATGGTCATCGTTCAAGCCAGTTTTGGCACGCGGCAGGTCTATTTAGACGGTATTGTTGTGTCATCTAACGGATTGATAGTAACACCGGCATCATCTGTCATCGGAGCAAGCAGTATTATTGTTGAGACGCCGCAAAAAGCTTTTTATGTCGGGGCTGTTATAGGAACCGATACGGATGTATTGCCGTATAACAGTGATCTTGCCGTTATCAAAATACAAGCAAGCGGACTGACTACCGCCCCACTTGATACCCAAGAACCGATTACGACAAATCAACTTGTATTGGCACTAAATATCAATAGCGGACAAGAAAATGTCCTTGGCACCACAATTCGTTCTCTAAATACCCAAGAAGGACAACAGTGGAGAAATCTGATAGATTCCATGACTATCAACTCTCCCACCTCTACGCTCATACCAGGTACGGTTGTCTTGGACGATTCGGGAGGAATCGTTGCTCTTGTGGTCGGGAACAGTAAAAGCTACTCCGTGGCCATACCAACATCACTTATCAAACCGGTTATGACCGACATAATCTACCACAAAGGACTTTTGCGAGGTTGGCTTGGGATCGAGGCCACGGACTATACAAACAGAAACACCGACAGTACCTCCTACGGAGAACAAGGAGTTTTCATCTCATCGGTTTATAAAAACAGTGCCGCCGCTAAATATGGGCTGAAAGCCGGAGAGATTATTCTAAGTGTTGATCATCAAAATACCTATACCGTCAATAGCCTGATGGGATTGCTTTATACGAAAACACCGGGCACAAAAATTCAATTGTTGCTTCTGTATAAAAACCAACTGATTAAAAAAGTTGTGAAGCTGGCAAGTTCACCTAATTAAACTATTTCCCGGACGTTGCTGCCGGAGGTAAGCGTCAAGCAGCGATCAAGGCATGTCCAAAAGATCATGAACCATCGAAACTTTGAAAGTACTGCATTTCTTATATTTTAACACCTCGAACTTGAGGCCGGTGGTTTTGAGTAATTTGCATAACGATATTTTTTGTGGCCCGTGAGTCATTCATTACTCTGCAGTCGGCAGTTATCCGTATTGCAGGTACGGGAAAACCAACAACATATCTGGTTATCTCTCTGGCATTGTACCTCTAAGGAACACACAGCATCGAAGCATAACCTATAATCATATATATAGTTAGGATAGGAAGAAAACCATGAGTGACATAGGACAAGGAAAATTTGGAGGATCGTTCCCCGATTTCTTTGGTGATCTTTTTAAAATGTTAAACACAGGAACGCCGATTCAATGGGAATTGGCCGTGCAGCTTGCCGAATCAGTAGCAAATTCTACTCCGGACAAAGCCAATTCTCCGGCTGAAGAAGTAGATCCGGTAGATCGTATACATCTCGAAGAATTATATTCGATAGCAGAATTGCATGTTTCGGATATAACCGGCATGAATATACGTAACGACGGGAAAACGGTTGCCCTATCCGTAGTCAATCGCAGCCAATGGATCAGAGCTAACATAACGTCTTGGAAACCGCTTCTTGAAAGTATCGCTCAGGCAATTATCGATAGCAACTCGGCCGCTGACCGGGATGGCACCCCGGCGGAAGACACCCGGGAAGCAGACGATAAACTGCAAAAGCCAAAAGCAAATTTTCAAGATCCGGAAAATAACGAAATAAAAGACAACAAGAATAATAAAAATAATTATGGAGACGAGCTTGATTTAGAAAAACTTGGACTCAGCGACCTGGCAAATATGCCTTTTGACCTAGACTTGCTTCGTCAAGATAACGACAATAAGCTGTCCGGACAAAGCCAATGGAACGACAGTTCGTCGGACAATGCATCGGAGGCGGAATGGCCGTCGATGTTGTCACAGTGGACAAAATTTATGGCGCCCACAATGTTGGCAATGCAATTTGGGTCCATGATAGGAAGACTGGCCAAATATAGTCTTGGCGGATATGACTTGCCTTTGCCCAGGAATAGCTATCAAGAAATTATCATTACTCCCCAGAATATCAAGCATTTTTCTTCAGACTGGGCTATAGCCCTTCCCGAATGTGAAATATATACAGCAGCAACTGATATAGCATGTCACGCAATTCTGGGAAGAAGCCATATCAGCGCTTATCTAGCAGATCTCTTGGTATCTTACAGCCAGCATGTCAACCCTGATCCGGCAACGATAGAAGAGAAGATAAGAGGTCTTGGTCAATTCAATATGTCAGATATGACACAGATCATGACGGACCCTACACTCTTTAGCGAGTTGAATGACTCTGCTCAGCTTCGGCAGATCAAGAGAGAAATCGATACTTTTACATCCGTATTGCTGGGCTATATTGACTGGGTCGCTGATGTCGTAAGCACCAGACTGTTGGCCAATAACCAAGCCGTCAAAGAAGCCGTCAAGCGCCGGAGAGTAGAAAAGAACTTTGATGAGCGTGCGGCTGAAACTTTCTTCGGATTGAACCTTACTCAGGAAGCTCTGGAAAAGGGCACTTCCTTCATCAACGGCGTCCTGAGCAGAAATGGTGAAAATGAGCTGGCAGCGCTATGGACAAAGAAAGAATTCTTGCCGACCAAAAACGAATTGGAAGCCCCTGGCTTATGGCTGGAAAGAATTAGACTCAATATAGAAATGTAGCCTCCACTTCCGGGAGATCAAAAAAATAAGCAAAAGTTATTATTGTAAAAAATTGCTTGTGGTTTTTATGGTTTTACCTGTCCTGTTACATATTTTGACCGGAGTGATTTTGTGAAGTTTTCTTACGTCCCTATGATAAAAACAGCTCAATTTTAGTTGTCGGCATCTACTAAACCAAGATTCCATTCCAACAAAATATTTTCCCGCTCTGCATCTCTGGCAATGCGTTCTCTGTTGCGTCTGAATTGCGGATCATGCGGAGGCAGCAATTCCAGACGTTTTAGTGCCCTGAATCTGAATGCTTCTATCAGAGCCTGATCTCCGTACTCTGAATACACCTCATAATGTGGAGCAACCGGGCCTAAATAGTCTATACGTATATGTCCTGAATATTCACTTGGCATAGTTTGACTTCTCCATACTGTAGAAATAGCATCTGAACTAGACGGCTTTTATAACATCTTAGGCCGTTTTTCAACCAAGCACGTCCAAAATAGCAATTCATGGGCAATTGCAAAATATGTTCAAACAGATAATTGCTATTTTAGCTTGTGTGTGCTAAACTGATGTAAGTCAGATCAAAAGATAAGCTGCAATGGACATTATAGATAAATTAACATAAAGATTTAACCTATAATTCGCCGATACAACATATTTTTCTCATCAAATTCTAAGCTTTTCTATATATACTTTATATGTAGGTACTTTGTTTATAACGAAAAACAGATAATCAGCAGTATGGCAACAATATTTAGATAGGTGATTTTTATGATGGACACTCGTTGGATGGCTGAAGGAAAATGCAGAGACCTGCCTCCTGAGACTTTCTTTCCAAGTGACGGGGTTGGTGTGGATATAGCCAGAAGGATATGCAAAGATTGCCCTGTCAAATCCTCCTGTCTCGAATATGCAATTGCCAACCATATCGATCACGGTGTCTGGGGCGGAGCTTCAGAACGCGAAAGGCGCAGGATCGCAAGGCAAAGACGTCAAATTCATTTGGTGACGGGCGGCGGATCTTACAAAACCAGCGGCTGATTTGAACCGTATTCAACTCTTCTGAATATCATGTTTGAATGCGTGATCAATATCAGCGAAGGGAAAAATCCGGAGATTATCGGCGCCATAGCTCTTGCCGCCGGTGCTTCCCTTTGTGATGTGCATAAAGATCCTCTACATAACCGAAGCGTTTTGACGCTTGTCGGTAACGACATTTTGGAAGCCGCCAAACGTGTTACCCGGGTAACGGTGGAGTTGATCGATATCACGGTTCACGACGGATTGCATCCCCGTTTTGGAGCGGCAGACGTTATCCCGTTTATACCTTTTACACCGGGTTCAATCGCCAAACAAGATCTGGCAGCGGCCAAAGATTACCGCGACGACTTTATCGAATGGGCAGGTAAAACACTCGGACTTCCCTGTATCGGATACGGACCGGAACATTCCCTCCCGGAAATAAGAAAATTATTGAAAAATTGTGAACCTCCGATGGCCGGGCACAAAACAGCCGGAATCACATCCGTTGGCGCAAGACAACTGCTGCTGGCATATAATCTTTACATAGGAAAAGGTAACGGACAAAAATCCGCTTTTGCCGCCAATAAAATAAGAAGTTCTTCTGTAAGGAGTTTGGGATTTTGTCTTGACGGACAAGACCAAGTATCTTGCAATCTGATCGACCTGGAAAACTATGGACCTCTGGACATATACAACGAACTGAGCAGATCCTATGACATACAAAAGACAGAACTTGTTGGTCTCGTCCCTCTTGGTCTTCTTGAAAGGATAGATCAAGACTCCTGGGAAAAGCTCGACCTTTCGTACGAAAAGACCATAGAGTACAGGTTGTCCCTAAACGATAAAGAGCGCAGAGAAAGAGCGCTGAGCACTCTGGGGTGAGTCGAAAGAAATCTTTTTCGGAAAGAACTAAATTATGAGGCTAAATATCTGGAGGAGCCAACGTGGCGTTGCTTTCTCAGTTTGCGCCTTTCGCGTTCGCTCATACCGCCCCAAATCCCGAATCTTTCTCCTGTTTTAAGCGCATATTCAAGGCATTCTTCTCTGACAGCACAAGCATTACAAACTGCTTTTGCTTCCCGTACAGAAGCTCCTCTCTCAGGAAAAAATAGATCCGGATCTACTCCTGCACAATTGGCTTTGGTATACCAAATCTCTTTTTCAATAGGATTGAAATACTCAGCAAGCATCCTGACCTCACATTTCTTAATCATTATGGAGTTTTGTATCGTTTGTGTTACAAACTACAGTTATGGAATTACACGCATGGTATTATCATTACCGCATATAGCGCTAAATGCAAGGGATTTGAAGAAAAAAATGATAATTGTCATACATCCGAAACATAACTATTCCGACTGCTAAAGCCTCTCAGTCAAAATAATAACTGTTTTACCTCTTTTGCGAGATATGGATGCGTCACGGCAATCAAATACCGCCATAAAATAACGTTTGCCTGACAAGCTTTCGGATCGACATCTCTGAGATTATTTGATAAGACGGCCATGAGGCACAGGTTCATAGTCGTAATTTTTTTCAAACAATTTTTAAAAAGTTATATCGGCTCTTTATTAAGCGCTAACGTAATAAATAGTTTGGTCAAAATCACTATTGACACAATGAATTGTAATAGCGAAATGATCAAAAAATATAAGCAAACAAAATAATGAGAGGCTTACTGTGACCACACTGAATACAGCGTCGGGTGCGCCTGTACCGGTAGGAATCGACAAGAACAAAGTAAGAGGCGGTCCTCCCAGGTCAGAGATTACCAGAACTGACCGCTGGTGGATACAGCCCTTGGCAATTTTCCTGGGACTAGTGGCTTTTATGGCCTATGCCACCTGGGCAGCTTTACGTAACGGTCATTTCTATGCCGGTAACGTAGGGCGCGACTATCTTTCTCCTTTTTATTCGCCGTGTCTGACAAATTCATGCACCACAAATGGTTATGTATGGGGCGGCTGGTCTTGGTGGAGATTGTCACCGGCCATACCTATATTGATATTCCCATTGAGCTTTCGTCTCTCTTGCTACTATTACAGGAAAAGCTATTACAGGTCTTTTTGGCTGTCACCTCCGGCATGCGCTGTGCCTGACGCCGGGTCGACTCGTGAGACAGGACCGAGAGCCAAATACAGCGGAGAAACTAAATTTCCTCTTATTATGCAGAACATACACCGTTATACTTGGTACTTTGCAGTTATCTTTGCCGGGATACTTACCTTTGATGCCATAGCAGCTTTTAGATTCCACAATGGAATCGGCATGGGACTGGGAACTCTCATATTTATCGTCAATGCCATTTTGATATGGGCTTATACGTTAGGCTGCCATTCGTGCCGTCATCTTTGCGGGGGTGGATTGCGCAAATTCTCATCTGCCCCGACCAGACACTTTATCTGGAAAAATTTTGTTACTAAACTAAACGAACACCACCAACTTTTTGCTTGGCTATCCTTATTCTGGATCGCTTTTGCTGATTTCTACACTTGGCTGGTTGCCACAGGAGCTATTCATGACCCGAGGTTTTTTTGATGAATGAAATCGAAACTCACTACTTTGATGTTCTAATTATAGGTGCGGGCGGAGCCGGCCTACGAGCGGCCGTTGAGGCAAGTGCCATGGGTGCCAAAACCGCTGTTGTCTGCAAGTCCCTGCTTGGCAAAGCACATACGGTTATGGCCGAGGGAGGCGTGGCCGCCGCCATGGGTAATGTGTGGCCGGAAGACAATTGGAAAGTCCACTTCAGAGATACCATGCGTGGCGGAAAGATGCTCAACAATTGGCGCATGGCCCAATTGCATGCCCAAGAATCACCGGACAGAGTTTTGGAATTGGAAGAATGGGGAGCGCTGTTCGACAGAACTCCGGACGGCAGAATACTGCAGCGCGACTTTGGTGGACATCGCTACGCCCGGCTTGCCCATGTCGGAGACAGAACCGGTTTGGAACTGTTACGAACTTTGCAACACAGGTCGGTTGATCAAGATATCGAAGTCTTTATGGAATGTAAAATTTTCCGTCTGCTCACGGATGAATCCGGCAAGGTCAACGGGGCTCTCGGTCTCTGGCGCGAAAACGGAAAATTTATAGCTTTCGGAGCGAAATCCGTGATCATCTGCTCCGGAGGAGTCGGCAAAACATGGAAAATTACCTCTAACTCCTGGGAATCAACGGGGGACGGTCAAGCGCTTGCCCTCTGGGCCGGAGCCGATCTGATCGATATGGAATTCCTGCAATTCCACCCCACGGGTATGATTTGGCCACCGTCGGCCCGCGGCCTTCTCGTCACGGAAGCCGTGCGCGGAGACGGAGGTATCCTAAAAAATAAAGACCAAGTAAGATTCATGTTTAACTACATTCCGGAATTTTACGCCAAAGAAACGGCCGATACGATCGAAGAAGGAGACCAGTGGTATGGAAATAAAAAAGACTTCAGAAGACCACCGGAATTGCTCCCCAGAGACGAGGTCGCTCGGGCTATCAACTCAGAGGTAAAAGCCGGACGTGGTTCTCCTCACGGAGGTGTCTACCTTGATATCTACTCCAGAAGGACGCCTGAAGATATCCAAAAACGCTTGCCCTCAATGTATCATCAGTTCAAAGAATTGGCCGACGTCGATATCACCAAGGAACCGATGGAGATCGGTCCCACCTGCCATTACATCATGGGAGGGATCAGAGTAGATGCCGATACCGCCGCAACCACCGTTGAAGGACTGTTTGCCGCCGGTGAGGCTGCCGGTGGAATGCACGGGGCTAACCGCCTGGGAGGCAATTCCTTGTCTGACCTCTTGGTCTTCGGACGACGAGCCGGTAAAAGCGCCGCTGAGTATGCATCTGAACACCAAGGTGACGCTCAACTCAACATGTCGCTTATCAGTGACTACAGCAAACATGCATTGTCCTTCTTTGACAAAGAAAACGGTCTCAACCCATACTCATTGCACCACGAACTGCAAGATACTATGCAGTCTTTGGTAGGTATCATAAGAACCGAATCCGAATTGCTGGAAGCCAAAGAGAGGTTATCCGTTCTTAAAGAAAAGTTGCAAGATATATCCGTGGAAGGCAACAGGCAATTCAATCCCGGCTGGCATCTTGCCCTTGATCTCCAATCCATGCTTGACGTAGCCACATGCACGACGCTCTCTGCCATTGAGAGGAAAGAGAGCAGAGGCGGCCATACCAGAGATGACTACCCCCAGTCTGATCATGATTACTTCGGCAAGATCAATATGATTACCAAGCAAGGTAATGATGAAATCACCTTGAGGAAAGAGGATCTGCCTATCATGCCCGATGAACTCAAGATTTTATTCGAAGAGGGAAAATAATGGAAGAACAGGACAAAACCGATAACTCAGTAGATGTTGAACAGGGCAATAACCCCAAAAAGATTACGGTGAGCATCTGGCGGGGAAACAGCGACGGAGGCCAATTCGTAGACTATGTCCTGGACTATATTGAAGGAGAGGTGATGCTTGATGTAGTCCACCGCGTGCAGAGCGAACAGGTCCCTGATCTTGGGGTACGCTGGAATTGCAAAGCGGGGAAATGCGGGTCCTGTAGCTCTGAAATTAATGGGAAACCGAGTCTGATGTGCATGACCAGAATGTCCACATTGGATATTTCCAGACCTATCACAGTCTCTCCGATGCGCACTTTCCCGATCATCAAAGACTTGGTCACCGATGTCTCATTCAATTTTGAAGTTGCCAAAAAAATACCTGCTCTAAAACTAAAGGCCAGAGAAAAAGACGGTACTTACCGTATGCAGCAAGCAGATATAGAACGAGGCCAAGAATTCCGTAAGTGTATAGAATGCTTTTTATGCCAAAATGTTTGTCATGTTATCAGAGACCATGAGGAAAATAAAACTGCTTTTGCCGGACCAAGATTCCTGATGCGCATCGCCGAGTTAGAAATGCATCCTCTGGATACTTTGGACAGAAGACGTTACGCTTTCGATGCCATGGGGCTCGGATATTGTAATATTACAAAATGCTGTACAGAAGTATGTCCAGAGCATATACATATCACCGATAATGCCCTGATACCGCTGAAAGAACGTGTGGTGGACGCCCGCTTTGATCCGGTAGCCAAATTGGGCAGGACTATTTTACGTAAACCAAAGCCCACGCCGGCAAGCGAAATCGCCAAATTAACCCCTGCCGGAAAAGCAAACGCGAAATCCGATTAGCCATGGTTGCGTCAAATACAGATATTGTCTCGCTACGACATCCGACCGGATCGGATAATGCAGGTCAATCCTGTGGTTGAAGTGCTTTCCCAAGAATGGTTTCAGACCCTAAAGCACAATCTGGAAAAAGCCGTAGCAGACTCCGATGTCAGGTTACCTGACGAAGAGATTGTGCTTTCACAGGTTATTACAAAATATCAAGATAATACTCTTACATACAACATCATCATGAGCAGCCAAGAGATCTCCATCGATTTCGGACAGCCGCAAGATGGTTCACCTACCCTTTTGATAGATTACTCTACATATCTTGATTTGCTTAATGGTAAAATTGATATCGAGAACGCCATATTCTTAGGTAAAATACGTGCAAAAGGAGATTTCCAGAGCCTGACAGCGCATAAACAATTGCTTCAAATTATCGGCAATGCTTTGGCTCTTTCATGATGGGGTTGTTGTTTTAATTAGAAATAAATTATAGGGCTATCAACAAAGGACGTAATTGCACCGATGGTTACTGAAGTTGCACAAGTGGAAATACATGATGGTAATATCGAAGATTTCCTAAAGGCACTCACCAACTCTGTTGGTCTGCTGCAAGAAACTAAAGGGTTTATTTCCATAGAAGTACAACATCAGATAGAAAATCCCTCAATAGTTTATCTGATCATAAAATGGGCACAGCTTGATGACCATCTGATAGGATTTCGACAATCAGAAAAGTTTGTTTTATGGCGCAATTCCTTAGGTAAGTTTTTCAAAAGTGAGCCCATTGTCAATCATTTTGAAAAAGTCAACATTGGCTGACAAAATATTTATCGAGTCCCGCAGTTAAAAAATACCCTTGCAGACATTTGATAAGTATCTGCTCTCAAAGCTGTGCTTGTGGGAAGAAAAATTAGTTCAGCTCTATCAGAGCCATAATTGACCATTGGAAATCGGCCGTTAGTTCGTGTCCGGACGGTGGTTCTTTTTCATAATCAAGAGTGTGTCTCCCAAACCTACCGTAGGGTTATTCTCTATGCCAAGATAGAGTCTGCTGCCGGAGACAAGAGCCATAGGTTTGCCAACTTTCAGGTATTTTTGTTCTGCCTCTGCCATTGTCAACCCTATATCATCTGCCGTAAGCTCGATTTCTTCCAGAAATACATTATCTGAAGCTACCAAAGCGAGCATCAGATCAGCGGCATGCGGCGTTTCGATACTTTTTGCCAGTGTATGGGCCAGAAGTTCATCTTCACTGATAAGGAGATGCGAACCCAGACCTTTGAGAGCATCGCGCACTGAAGGAGATTTGACCGTAGCGGAAATGGGTAGATCAGGGGCCTCTTCCCTCAGCAAAACAGCGATCAACAAAGTTTCTGCATCTTTTTCGGCCATGATCAGCGCCTGTTTGGCTTCCACAGGTTTGGCCTTACGCAACACTTCCATCTCCGTGGGGTTGCCTTTGACAAGGTGCACTCCGTGTCTGACATCTGCCGCGTCCATGTCGGCAACCAGCACTACCTGGTCTCCGGCTTTTAAAAGTTCATCCAAGACAGCCGGCATACTTCTGTGTGCACCAAGCACTAAAGTATATGGCCTGGCGGGAAAATGTTCATTCATTGTCAAAAGCCTCTTTATCCCTTTTGATATTGATGCACCTGTCAGTAAAGCAAAGATACCTGCCAACGCAGGTATTGATATCAACATTACTAGAATTGCCACTATTCGGCCTGTGGGATTAGTGGGTGTTACGTCGCCATAGCCGACAGTGGTGGCCGTTACTACCGCCCAGTAGAAACCTGTCGTTACCGGAATGTGATCCACCGACGCAAATAGCGCACCACCTATAAAAAGTGTGGCTAACACGATAAAAGCCAGAATAAAGACATGACGCTTTTGGTGATCCCCGAACAGCTTGATAATGGCTGTCAGCATAACTTACCCCGGTCTAATAATTATTCTAACCCTATATCTACTCAAACCAGCAGATCGGCCACGTCAGCTTTTTCTTCTTTGAGTTCTTTCTCCGTATTGGCAATTTTTTCTTTGGCAAACTCGGAATGTTCGAGTCCTTCTACGACCGTAACGTTGCCTTGGCCGTCTACTCTCACCGGAAAGCCGAATTGCAAGCCTTCCTCGATCCCGTATTGTCCATTCGAGACTACGGCTAGTGATACAACGTCATTTGCAGGCGTCGGATTGAGGAAACTTTTCACAGAATCTATTACCGCACTGGCGGCGCTGGCGGCTGATGACGAACCGCGTGCCTCTATAATAGCCGCTCCCCGCTTTTGGACAGTTGAGATGAACTCGTTCTCCAGCCAAGATGCATCTTGGATAACGTCGGTCACATCTCTCATGGCTATCTTCGCATGGGCAAAATCAGGGAATTGGGTAGATGAATGATTTCCCCAGATAGCCATATTGCTAACTTCGGTGATCGCCGTTCCGGCTTTGTGGGCCAATTGAGCTTTCGCCCTGTTTTCATCCAGTCTTGTCATGGCAAACCATCTGTCGTCTGGAATTGATTGGGCATGACTGCGAGCTATCAGGCAATTGGTATTGCAAGGGTTACCCACCACCAATATTTTTACTTCCGGAGCAGCATTGGCTTCGATGGCTGCACCTTGGGGGGCAAATATTTTGCCATTGATCCCCAGCAGATCACGTCTTTCCATACCGGCTTTTCTGGGTACCGATCCCACCAGCAAAGCTATTTGGGTTCCGGCAAACGCTTGCTTTAGATCTGAAGTTATCTCCATGCCAGACAATAGCGGGAATGCACAGTCATCCAATTCCATGACGACACCTTCCAGGGCCTTCATAGCCGGTTCTATTTCCAATAATCTTAAGATCACCGGTTGGTCTTTGCCGAGCATCTCGCCTGATGCTATACGAAACAAAAGCGAATAGCTAATTTGTCCGGCGGCCCCCGTTACGGTTACTTGTATCGGTTTTTTTGAAGAATTTGTTATTAAAGTCACATTCAAAATCTAGCCAATTTATCTTTGTCATTCACCCTGCTTTGGCTTTTTATCATCATTTTTTATAAAAAATTCAGATCCCGGCAAATATTTTTTAAGAAAAGCTTCTACAAAGTGACAGTTGCGGGCTCAAGCGTAAATTGCACAATGGCAAAGTCAATGCCTTATATTTTTTAGCCAGATCTCGGCTTCTTTAATTCTCTGTTGCAGCTGCTTGATATTAGCTTCTTTGATCGTGGTCATCCCGGCCTTCCTGTTCAGCTCACTGTTGACATTTGCATACGAAAGCCCTGTTTTATCAACCAGTATCCTCGCCAAGAAAGAATTACGCTTGCGTAAATTATTTCTTTCCTGTGTAATCAGATGAGCTTGCGGCTGCGACTCGTTGTCTGGGCCTGGTCTGCTCCGTTTGATGTCCTGTGGTAAATCAACCAATTCGACAAGGAGGGATGGGTCCTCCGTTTCGTCTTTTCCCGAATGATCAAATGTGATATCGGTAGTCGTTGCGTCAAGAGCCACCGCCCTAATGGCAGCGAACAGGGAAAGCTGCTGGAAGTCTTCCCCGGAGTTATCGCTATATTCGTCCAAACCTTGATCTGGACGAAGCAGACTATCTCTTTCGTCATCGGGTTTATCACGCTTGATTGAGTGGTATCTGGCCTGGGCTATTGTCTGGGCAAAATTTCTCAGACGCGGATCGTCTGGGATATATAAATATGAAGGCTGGCTACCCAAGCCCGTAGTAAAACGTACCAAACGTCCGGCTACCTGACGAAAAAACAGTTCTGTCGCCGTCGTTGTTGCATAGATCCCTACCCTCAGCCTCGGAATATCAATGCCTTCCGATACCATTTTCACGGCCACCAGCCAATGTCGCTCCGAGGCTGCATAGCGCTCTATCACAAGAGAGGCGTTTGTGTCGTCACTTACAGCAAGGTCGGCAGCTAAATTTAACTCCTTTTTGATCAACGCTACGATCTGTCTGGCATGTTCCTGATCGGAACTTATAATAAGTCCTCCCGCATTATGATGCGATTTCCTGATTTGCAATAATTTAGCGTGAGACTGATGGATAACCTCTCTCAACCAATCCCCTTCGGAAGAAAGGGCCGTCCGCAAGCGTTGGTTGGAAAGGTTTGCCGCAAGGGGGTCATCAAATGTCGCCGTATACATAGAGCCGTCGTTGGAGGACCACTCCATTTCACCGCCTATACGCGGAAAATATATGGGTCTTACGACATTTCCTTCCGACAATGCATCACTGTAGTTATATTCGAAATCGGCCGCAGCCAGACCGTCCTCATAGGAAATAAAAGGAATTGCTGCATAATCGGAACGAAACGGAGTACCGGAGAGACAAAGGCGTTTCGGTGAAGAGCCGAATGCCGTCACGAGAGAATTACCCCAAGATTTATCATCTCCGGCATGATGAATCTCATCTATGATGACAAAGGAATTTCTCGCCAGACGAATGAAGCCCTTGGGATTACTTACCACCTGCTGATATGTCGCCACTACGCCGTGAAAATCAGATATCAGCGGCGTAGCAGGAGTCCACTTGTTGTCAAGTTGTATTCCCAGAGCCGCGGCAGAGCGTATCCACTGTAACTTTAAATGCGCTGTGGGCACGACAACTATCAGGTTAAGCTTATTGAGAGCTATTTGGCTTCTGGCTGCCAATAGTGCAAACGTAGTTTTACCGGCGCCGGGAGTCGCTACAAGAAAAAAATCTGACTTTTCTTTGGTCTCATATAGGGATAAGGCTTCCTTCTGCCACGGCCTTAATTTTATGACTCTGCTCATGCAATAATTACACCATAATTATCTGGTTTAATGAATTAGCGATTTTATCGCTAATTCATACAGTAGGTCAGCCTAAGGTTTCAAAAGATTTTAGTTGTAAAAAAACTGAGATTGGGAAAACCTATATTACAGGTTGTAATCATAGGTGTCGTTGAGCCGCAGGATATACCGACCTATATGGCAAGTTACTTTACCTGGCATATAGGTCGGCATAGATCAATGAATTTATAGACGCTCGACAATTGCTTCGGCAAATTCACTGCACTTTACCTCTTTTGCCCCTTGCATAAGTCGCGCAAAATCATATGTAACTATCTTGTCCGCTACGGTGGCTTCTATGGCTTTGACAATATCTGCAGCGGCTTCTGTCCATCCAAGATGCTCAAACATCAGCACACCTGACAGAATGACAGAGCCGGGATTGACTTTGTCCTGACCTGCATATTTTGGAGCGGTTCCGTGAGTGGCTTCAAATATTCCATGGCCCGTCACGTAATTGATATTTGCCCCTGGGGCTATTCCGATTCCCCCTACTTGAGCAGCCAAGGCATCGGAAAGAAAATCCCCGTTCAAATTCATGGTCGCTATAACGTCGAATTCCGTCGGTCGTGTCAAAACTTGTTGAAACGCAATATCGGCTATTACATCTTTGACCAGTATTTTTCCCTTGGGGTCTCCGCCGCAGTCATCCCAGCCTACGGCTATGTCGGACAACTCTTCGCGGACAAGGTCATAGCCCCATTCTCTGAAAGCGCCTTCGGTAAATTTCTGGATGTTTCCCTTGTGAACCAGAGTAACGCTCTTCCTGTTGTGTTGTTTTGCATACAGGACGGCAGCCCTGATCAGGCGCTTGCTCGCGGTCATTGAAATTGGTTTGATTCCGATGCCCGAATCTGGTCTTATGTCCCACCCCAGGTTATCTTTTAGATATTTGATAAGAGCCTTAGCCTCTTCGGTACCCTCTTTCAATTCTTTCCCGGCATAGACATCTTCGGTATTTTCTCTGAAAATAACCATATCTACGTTTTCCGGATGGAGCACCGGTGAAGGAACGCCTTGAAACCAGCGGACTGGGCGTAAACACACATATAAATCCAATATCTGGCGCAAAGCGACATTCAGAGACCTTATACCGCCGCCTATAGGTGTTGTCAGCGGTCCTTTGATGGCTATAAAATGCTCTTTTATGACTTCAATCGTTTCTTCGGGAAGCCAATTTCCTGTCTCGTCATAAGCTTTTTGTCCGGCCAGAACTTCTTTCCAATGGATTTTCTTATGGTATTTGGCAGCTGCTGCATCAAATACCAATTTAGACGCAGGCCAGATATCCACGCCTATTCCGTCCCCTTCTATAAAAGGGATAATGGGCTCATCAGGTACTTGCAATTCTCCTGTTTTCGAGATAATAATTTTTTCAGACATATGAGTAAGCTTATAAGAAATCATTGCCCGAAGACAATTAACAGGCAAAGAAAATCCACATTATTGAAAATAAATATTGTAAAAGCCCGATCGGGTAACCTGTCCGGCGCTACGATTACCGGTTCTTCAGTAGGTATGTGAGTTGGCGGAAAATAAAAGGCTTTTCCTCCTGGCAGAGATGGATGGTGGGTTGGTCCGGAAAGAGTATTTGTAATAACTGCTTATCTGTATCGCTGTTTAGCTGTGTCATCAAAAGTCAGGAGATGGCAACGCCACAAACTAATTTAACATTTTCTCCGGGTATAAAAACAGCAAATTATCAGCCCTGATCTACTCACAAAGTTTCAATCAATTCCCATAAATGCCCTGATAGATTCTGTCTAAGAAATTAGGAGCCGGAGGTATAAGATGGAGCACTGTCTTTTCATGCAGGGAAACGTTCCGGAAGACTTTTCCCAACCATATATTTGCAGAGACAGACAATGCTATTGCGGTAAATGATAATTCAAATTTTTACATATTTCTATAGTTGCATTTGTCTCATTCATAGTATAAAAATGCAACCCAGGGACATCCATTTCCAATAAATCCGCTGACATCTGAGTTGCAAAATCAATTCCAAAGATACGTATGTCTTCAGGATTGTTTTCAAGCGAAGCTACTTTGTCATATATGTAAGACGGCACTTCCTGATCCGTCAGTCTGGACATCGTCATCAACGATTTCATATTCCTAATAGGCATTATTCCAGGCAGAATGGGCTTTGTATTGCCTAAAGCTGATAATTTATCCACAAATATTTTATATTGCTCCACACTAAAAAATAATTGTGTAATGGCAAAATCAGCTACCTGTAACTTGTCGAAGAGATGCCTGACATCGATATCTTGATTTTCAGCTTCCGGATGCCCGGTGGGATGTGCGGCTACGGCAACAACAAAATTGCCAATTTCTTTTGCCAAAATGACCAAATCCTTGGCAAAAACAAGGTCTCCGTCTATAGGATCGCCCTTCCTGCTCACCGGCGGATCTCCGCGTAAAGCCAAGATATTTTCTATACCTTCGGCTTTATAGCGTTCTAAGATGTCTATCAGCTCTCCTCTTGTATGATATGCACAGGTAAGGTGAGCCATGGGAGTCATTTTCTGCTGACGGTGTATCTTGACCACAAGGTCATGAGTCCGATCTCTGGTTGACCCTCCTGCTCCATAGGTAATGGATGCGAAATCTATCTCGAGCTCGCCCAGCCTGGATAAAGAACTCTCCAGTTTTACAAGCGCATCTTCGGTACGCGGTGGCCACAGCTCTACCGATAGGGTTTTATGTTTTTTCAAAAGCAAGTCTATTGGTGCCATCAATATATCCAATTAGCCTTTGGTAGCACAACGTTTTTTCGCCGCACTGACGGTATTTGCCAAAAGCATTGCCCTCGTCATGGGGCCGACACCTCCGAGTCGCGGTGTGACAAAACTTGCGACTTCCCTGACGTCATCTGCCAAATCGGAAATTAATTTCTTTCCTTCCCAACTGACACCGACACCGACAACAGCCGCACCTTCGGCGAGCATATGTGCTTTTACCAAATGAGGACTGCCCGCTGCCGCGATCACCAAATCGGCTTTCTTCAAATAAGGTTCCATATCATCAATACCTTTATGCAAAATCGTAACAGCGGCATTGCAACCGGGTAAATTGAGACTGAGTAGCAATGCCAGTGGTGCACCGACGGTTACCCCCCTGCCTATTATGACGGCATTCTTGCCCTCCACGGGAACTTCATAGGCTTTCAGCAATTCGATGATTCCAAGAGGAGCACACGGCCGGGGGCCGTCAAGACCGAGCGTCAAGCGTCCCAGATTGATCGGATGCAAACCATCCACATCTTTAATGGGGTCGATTGCCAGTAGGGTTTCCCACTCGTCCAAACCATCCGGCAAGGGCAGTTGAACCAAAAAAGCATCTATTTCTGTATTTTCGTTAAACTCTTTGATAACGTCAAGGAGTTCTTGCTGGGATACTGTAGCCGGCAGATGACGATGCAAAGAGGCCATACCCACCTCTTTGCAGTCCGCATGCTTCATATCGACATAGCGCAGGCTTGGACGGTGATCCCCTACCAAAATTGTCCCTAAGCCTGGCGTTATCCCCTGCAATTTTAGAATTTCTACTTCTTTAGTCAGGGATAATTTAATCTCATGAGCGACTCGCTCACCGTCAAGCAGTACGGCAGTCAATGTCTGAAATGCCTTTCTGAAGTAAATACCATAGCTATCTCCCTTTCGTTAGCCGCCTTTATGACTTCCCCGTCGCGCAAAGATCCGCCCGGTTGGATAATTGCTTTTATACCGCTGTCTGCCAATACATCCAGCCCGTCTCTGAACGGAAAGTAAGCGTCGCTTGCCGCTGCAGCACCTTTGCTCCGCTCCTTGGCTTTGCCGCAAGCTAACATTGCGGCATCGACACGACTTTGCTGTCCGCATCCCACCCCTGTCACTTGCTTATTTTTGGCAATGACGATCGCATTTGATGTTGTACGGGCACATGTTCTCCATGCCAATTCCATATCGTCCCATTGGCTGTCGGTAGGCGCTAAATCGGTTACTACTTCAAAATCAGATCTGGTACGCATGAAGTTGTCCGCTTCCTGCACCAAAAACCCGCCGCTGATCTGCCTGAAGCTCAATCTCGCTTTGGTCGGAGGCTTCATGGTCAATATTCTTGTATTTTTTCGCTTGCTTGCTATAAGTTCAAGTGCATCGGGGTCTATTGCATAGGAGATAAGAACGTCACAAAGGTTGTTGGCAACAATACTTGCGGCTAAAGTTATGTCTATCTTAGACGGTATGGCAACTATGCCGCCAAAGGCAGACAACGGATCGGACTCATAGGCCAACTTATAGGCATCATCGATATTATCTGCAAGGCCGACACCGCACGGATTGGCATGTTTGATAATAGCAACCGCCGACTTTTGATCCGGAGCTAAATCACGCAGTTCATGGGCGAGCGACCAAGCCGCTTCTGAATCAAAGAGATTCAAATATGACAATTCTTTTCCGGAAAGCTGCTCCATAGTATCAAACACAGAGAGTTCAGAGGTCATCAACCTATATCTGGCACCAGTTTGATGAGGGTTTTCGCCGTATCTTAATTCTTGTGCCCGCTCCATGGACAAGTGTATCGTGGGGGCAAGCAGCGAAGTTTTACTCTCCAGGTCAGGATTTGTACTGAACCATTCGGCTATGGCAGCATCATAGGCGGCGGTATGGGCAAAAGCTTTCCTCGCCAGCTCTGCTTTTCTGGCAAGGCTTACTTGCTTGGATGAGCGTATATCTTCAAGGACTTGCTGATAGTCTGATGGATCAACCACAATCACAACGTGCTTGTAATTTTTTGCTGCTGCCCTGACCATGGTAGGCCCGCCCACATCTATCATTTCTATCGATGGCTCCAGCAAAAATGGGTAGAGGTTGCAAACCACTATGTCTATCGGGACAATACCGTTATCGGCCAGGTCTTTCATATGTTCCGGTTCATCACGATCAGCCAAAATACCGCCATGGATAAGAGGATGGAGTGTTTTTACCCTGCCCCCGAGCATTTCATTGCTTCCGGTGAGTTGGGCTATCTCTTGGTTCTCGATACCGTTTTCCAGTAATAGTTTATGGGTTTTACCGCTTGCTATGAGGTCTATGTTGAGTTCTCCCAGCCCTTTGGCAAACTCAATTAAACCTGTTTTATCATATGCAGATAATAACGCTCTCATGATACCTTTCTCAATTATCTCTATCTAACAACAATTTCTTCATTGCGACACAGCTATTCAACATCAATAGTAATAGGTTGAACAGAAAAGCCTGAATCTATGAATTTTCCTATAACCTTGGGGTAGATTTTTCTTTCCGCCTCTTTGATCCTCGCATGTAAGCTTTCTTCACTATCCCCGGGAAGAATCGGAACTGCCTGCTGGAATAATATAGGGCCTTCATCAAGTTTATCCGTGGCTATATGCACGGTACACCCTGTTACCTTTGCATCAGCCGCTAAAGCATCCCTCACGGCATGCCATCCTTTGAACAACGGTAGCAGCGACGGATGGGTATTGAGAACACGATTATAAAAACAACTCATAAATTCTTTCGAAAGTACCGTGCCGAAGCCGGCCATTGCTATCAAGTCAGGGTTAACATCGAGCAGGGCATGCAATAATTCATCGGTATATGACTCCCTGTCAAATGTTTCCCCGTAATTATCTCTCAGAACCCTCACGCATCGGATCCGTTTGCTTTCGGCTATCTCTTCTGCTTTGCATTGTCTGTCTGTAACGACCGCGGCGACAGGAAGCCCGGAATCTATAAGGGCCTTTAAAATAGTGCCCGCGCCGGAGGCCATTACAAGTATTCGTTCACCTTGGGTCACAGCCGAAGCCTTTTCTCATCCAATCTTCTGCCAACAAAATTCCATCTTTACCCAGCGGACTCCGGAAGATATCCACTTTTATATCCGCCTGATTTACCCGCCGGGCAATAATGTATTCAAAGTCCTTTTACAAGTTTGGCTATCTCGTTTGCCGCAGAACTGGGATTGTCCGCCACAATGGCTCCGGCTCCGGCGAGTGCTGCCATTTTTGCTTTTGCCGTCCCTTTGGAGCCTGAGACTATTGCGCCTGCATGTCCCATTTTACGTCCTTCCGGGGCTGTCACGCCTACGATATAGGCCACGACAGGCTTAGTCATCCGGGATTTGATATATTCAGCCGCTTGCTCTTCAGCATCTCCTCCTATTTCCCCTATCAGAAAAACCGCCTTTGTCTCGTTGTCTTTTTCAAAGGCCTCCAAGGAATCCAAAAAGGTAGTCCCCGGAACGGGATCGCCGCCTATTCCAACACCTGTTGTCTGCCCGATGCCCTTTTGGGTCAATTCATATATCGCCTGATAAAAAACTGTTCCCGATCTGCTCACAAGACCAACTGGGCCGCCGGGCAATGCTATATCGCCGCTGGTAATACCTATATTGGCTTTGCCGGGGCTGATAATTCCGGGGCAGTTGGGCCCTAGTAATCTGGTATCGGGGAATTCATGTTTTAGTCTATGAAAAATCAAGGCTTCATCTTTGGCCGGAATATTTTCCGTTATACATACTATGAATTTGATCCCCGCTTCTGCTGCTTCCATTATCGCACCGGGAGCACCGTGAGGCGGAACGGCAATAAACGATGCGTCGGCTTTTGTCTCGCGAACCGCTTCGGCGACGGTAGCATAAACATTGATACCTTCTATTACTTCACCGCCCCGCTTAGGGTTAGTTCCGGCAACTACCTGCGTTCCATAAGATCGGTTTCGCAAGCCGTGATACAGAGCTTGACTTGTAGGACTTATCCCTTGTATAACTACTTTTGTGTTCTCGTCTATAAAAATACTCATTATTAATTTACTCCCGCCAATTCTGTTGCTTTAGCTGCTGCTTTAGTCATCGTAGGTTCTGTGAATAAAGCTTTGCCCTGATAGCCGGCCAATATCGACCTACCCTCTTCTGCATTTGTTCCGTCCAGCCGAACCACTATGGGTGCCGTATGGGTTATCTTCTCAAGAGCCAACAAAATTCCGTTTGCAACCTCTTCGCCGCGAGTTATCCCGCCGAAAATATTGATAAAAATGGATTTGACTTTGGGATCTTGATTCACGAGCTCCAATGCCGCAGCCATCACATCGGCACTGGCTCCTCCACCGATATCGAGAAAATTGGCCGGTTCTCCCCCGGCTTGTTCGACTACATCGCAAGTGCTCATGCCAAGGCCGGCCCCGTTGGCTATAATCCCCACGTAACCGCCAAGTCCCACATATTGAAGACCCTTTTCTTTGGCCAATCTGTCTCTTGGATCCATCTCGTCCGTATTTTGCCATGCCTCCCATTCCGGATGACGGAAAGCCGCGGCGTCGTCCAAAGTAACTTTGGCATCCAAAGCAACCACTTCTGATTCTTCCGTCAAAATCAACGGATTGACTTCAACCAAATCAGCATCACCTTCGATATAGCATCTATACATTGCCAAAAGGGCCTCCGCAACTTTATCTATGGCTTCCTCATCAATATGAGCCCTGGCGGCGATATCGGCTGCTTGCTCAAAAGTAATGCCCTCCACCGGGTCTATGTGGGCCTTTACAATTGCTTCAGGATCCGATACGGCTATTTCTTCTATATCGATACCGCCTTTAGCCGATACCATACAAAGATGGCTGCGGACCGATCTGTCCAAAGTAAAGCTTGCGTAATATTCTTTGGCTATAGTCGGACTTTTCTGGATCCAAAGATGCTTCACTGTATGACCCTTGATATCCATACCTAGAATTTGTTCGGCATACGTCTGCAATTCAGCCATGTTTTCGGCTATTTTTATGCCGCCGGCTTTTCCCCTGCCTCCTACCAACACTTGAGCTTTAACAGCTACCGGAAAGCCTATCTTCTCTCCTATCGCCAGAGCTCCTTGTACCGTATCGGTTACATCCCCAATAGGGACATTAAGGCCGTATCGGGCAAAGTATTGCTTCCCTTGATATTCGTATAAATCCATATACCATGATCTCCTTTTGACGTCACGATTATAATAGTTTTATAATCAACGAGACGTCGTCAACAAGAAAGTTTATCTTCCCTGAGAGAAGGCGACAAAACATTTGTTCTTCTGCATTTCACGGATGTAGGCACATGAATAAAGCTTTGGTGTCCGTCGTGATTCATGAAGATAGCGCCAAACTTTCTATATGGCTAGCATAATATACTGCAGACCGGATAATGACCATATAACAAACAGAAATGAAAACCATTATAAAAATATGGCCCATATCGGTCCATAGTGCCACTTTCTAGCATCTAAGCTTGCCATGATGCGCACTACGATAAACCTATCAGGTGTCACTAAATTTATCTGGTTGGCCCCTGTCATCGCATCGATAGTTATCGGGTCCGTACAGCTAAGCCAGACACACGCCCTGTTCGGCATACAGCAATATGACGATGGGGCCTATCTGGCAGGCACGCTTCAACTGCTTGCGGGAAAAATACCTTACAGAGATTTTGTTTTTGTACAACCCTCAGGAACGCTGCTTTTGCTGACACCGATAGCTGTTTTAGGACATCTTACATCTCTAAGGTTTGCCATAGCTGTTTCCAGATGTCTGACCGTACTTGCCGTTGTAGCCGATGTTACACTTACATGTCTTATTGTGAAGCATCGAGGTCTGGCTGTTACCGTTCTAACCGGTACCATAATTGCTATCTATCCCGCAACATTTTCCGCAGACAGGGCATTTTTGATTGAGCCATGGCTGGATCTTTTTATTCTGCTGGGTCTCAAAATATTATTTTCCAAAGATGGCTTTGCCTCAAATAGAAAAATTTTTGTCGCTGGATTTTTAATAGGTATTGCTGGCAGCTTGAAGGCAATGGCTGTAGTAATCGCATTTATATGTTTATTAATTTTGATAAGAGATATAAAAAAATTTATACGCTTCCTACTTGGGACAGCACTGGGATTTCTACTGCCAACACTGCCATTTTTTATTTTAGCTCCTTCACAATACATCCACGATGTTATTGTTGCCCAGCTTGCCAGAAGCGGCGCAACCACAACTCCAATATTAGCCAGACTGGCATTCATGCTCGGCACAAGACAAAATGGCATAGGACCAGACACCTTGGCCGGAATGGCATCCCTGGCGCGTGTCGTAGCAATAGGAATCGCTATGTTGCTGTTCTTATTTTTATTCTTACCTATAATAACCAAAAGAAACAGCAAGCTTGATACTTTTACTCTCCTTGCTGTGCTGATGGTAGGTGCATCTATGATGCTTCCGCAAATATTTTATGCACATTATGGATGGTATTTTATTCCGTTCCTTGCTATTGCTTTGGGACTGAGTGTTGACAATTTAAGCCATTTTCTTGTATACATAAGCGAAAAAATTCAATTTAGAATCATGAACAGAATAACTGCCGCAATAATATGCCTAATTATAGGTATTGCCGCTATTAGAATAGCTGTAGGAGTAGCCAGCTACAGTGGCGGCATCATTTCCAAAGCCGGAGATCCTGGCCCGGCAATAGCCTCTGTAATCCCGCAAGGAAGTTGTACATTAAGCGATGCCGCTATCTTACTGATAACCGCCAATCGCTATGACAGCGCAAATGGGTGTCCTGACTTGGTGGATGCAACCGGCACTTGGCTTGCTTTGGATCCGCAACATCCGGAAAGATCTCATGGTCAAATTAGTAATGGGCTAATTCAGGATTGGGAATTATGGTTTCGTCAGTCTCAATACGTTGTGCTATCCAAACCTACAACGTTTCGCATACCATGGGATGCGAAACTGAATTCATATTTTAACCATATGTTTTACCTTTACAAAGTAAAGGGGGCTTTTATATATAAGCGTAGATAGACGGTGAAGGACTCGCTTTATACTATAGGGCCGCTAAAGAACGACTCTATACTCTTTTTATGCAACAAATGAGCTAATTCTTCCGGTTTAGATGCATGTATGTCGTGTTCTGAATCAATAAATTCATAGATATCAGATTTTGCCAATTTATCTGCAGCTTCTTTCACCGCCAAGCGCTTATCGATAAAAGGTCTTGCCATGCCCTCATGCTTTACATTTTGAGCATCTTTGCGTGGAGTATTCTTATCATTTATACCCTTGGTTGAATAAAGGATGTCCTTTTGGGTAATTGCAGGCATCAGCAAGACCGGTACGGATATAGAGGAATGCCGAACGGAAGCTTTGAACATCCATAATGAGTGCAATATATCCAGATGATTTTCCAGAGATAGCCATGGTGAAACTATCCCATCTTCGTCTACATGAAAATTAGCCAGCAACCCTCTAATGCCTGCTTCAGGCCATTCCATATGTGTAGCCCGAATTCTTGATTCTAGCTCTTCTGCTGTTACATGGTCGAAGAGAGGTGGGTGTAGAGCATCTTTACAGTCCTGCCAATCAGGATATATTTGAGATAGATCCAGAAAGCCACCGTCAACACACCCCAGTCCAAATAAGCGTTTTGGAGATCTCCATCCCAATTCCAAGACAAGAGACGCGCCCCATGATTGGCCGACCGCCACCACATGTTTCCAACTTGGGTCTAATCCAATTAAATAATCTTGCACTTTTTCTATATCATCGCAAATCGTGGGAAAGTCATATCCTGATTCTGGTTTAGAAGAACGGCCATGGCCCCTCAAATCGATAGCAGCAACTTTATGCCCAAGTCGCATTAAAGTAAGTGCTACACCATCCCACATTCGCGCATTAGAAGCCAATCCATGAATTAACAAAAATGATTGATTCTTACAGGTTCCCCTCGACCAGAGATCTAGTACGATCTCCACATTTTGACTTACGGAAATTTTGACGGATTCAGCCTCATTAGGTGTTTCATAGTAATCGTCAAAACTCATTATAGAGGAATTATTCATGACCGGCTTTCCATATAGTATTGATGTGCTACATAAATACTATATGGAATACTATCTTATGAATTGCTTCATCGCCTATCTGTAGGAAATAAATAGGAAGTAGATAAAACAAAATGACTATAGGGCTGGGGTTAGCCAGCCCTATAGTCATACTGATTGTTATCTGTCAGAGAAAAGGGTTACTTCTTCTTTTTTACATGTACGATTTTCTTGACAGGTTTCTTCTTTATGATGCCATGGATAAGAACAAAGTTTTCATGCATGGGCTTTTGTCTTGCCATGAGAAGCTCACCTGATAAAACAAGTCTTTTGTTGCGAAGAACCAGGTTGGCAAAGTATGGCTTGATAAACAGAGGCAGAAGTGCTGTTTTGCCTTTTGCGATGCTAAAGCCTCTTGAGCCTACTAGAACTTGCTCTATTTTTTTGATTGTTCTCTTCTTCTTATCGATGACTTTATGAATAACTACTACCTTTTTCATGAAAAGTCTTAGAGAACCTGAACAGTTTCCATCCACACAAGAGATTTTTACAGATGTCTTTCTTCCGAATAGTCTTAGCAGATGTGTTCTGAGAATGAAATGTCCGATAAGGGGTTTAGGAACAGTAGTAGTCGTTGTTGCCGGGGCTGATGTTGTTGTGGTTGTAGGGGTAGCTGTAGTTACAACAAAACTTGAGGCAGCTGTCGTTACAAGAGGTGCAGAGGTCGTTGTAGGTGCAACTGTTGTTGTGGTAGGTGCAACTGTTATTGCGGTAGGTGCAAGTGTTGTTGTCGTTGGAGCAGCCGTTGTTGTAGTTGGTGCAGCTGTAGTTGTGGTAGTTCCTGAGTTGCTAGGAGCAGATAGTGATACATCAACATTTTGTACAGGGGCTTTAACCTCAGCGGAAGAAGAGAAGTTAGATGTAAGTCCGCTGCTGGCATAGTAAAGATTTTCACCGTAGCTACTGTTGACTGATCCGCCACTACATGAAGTGTTGTATTCCAAGACAACTGGGTATCTTGGATCTGCAGGAACACTGTAATTACCGCTTGAATCAGTAACAGCGCTGAAGATCAATCCGTTATTTGGAGCATTGGCTACTACACATATGCCAGAAAGAGGACCAGATGTTCCACTTACCGT
>Ga0078972_1006123_pt1 | contig 29171 bp, 30 predicted proteins | sample YelNatPaOPGAMG01_FD_67568 | JGI IMG/M metagenome (GOLD analysis project Ga0078972, IMG submission 67568) | Hot spring thermophilic microbial communities from Obsidian Pool, Yellowstone National Park, USA - OP-RAMG-01 (SPADES assembly) (version 2) | ecosystem: Environmental > Aquatic > Thermal... | reverse complement strand
CCACTGAAAGGGCATAAAGATCTGCCCACCGGTCAGGGAAATATCTCTGCAGCCTTGCAATAATATCTCCTGACAGTGAATAGACAAGTGCTGAATTGCCGTATTCATAGACTGATCTGATATCTTCCGCCTTCCCGGATATGCCTGCCCTGGTAATCCTTCCTATGTAATCTGAAACCTTGATCGCTTTCCGGTTTGTGCGATCGTATCTTGACGTCGAATGATAAAGGTAATAGTTGCCGTTGAGCAGCTTCGCTTCAAGAGGTATGTTTCGTTTCTTCCTTTCCTCGTCCACTATTTTTTTAACCCGGTCTTCCAATAGTCCCTATGGGGATTAGTTATTAATGAACCTTTGTAACCGGTAATTCAGGGAGCCATGGAAGAATTGCACCGGTGAAAAATTCTATTCCCTAAAATTTGTGATGCTAAGGTTTGAAATCCTCGTAGTTCCGTCAGCGGATCTTTTCACATTGCAGACCAGTTTAAGGTTTCAAAGGAAAAAAATAAGCCTTAACTGCGTTCTCCAGAGATATGAAGAACATAGACGTACATTCACATATGTTACCAGCGGAATCCATTAATGAGCTTGGGGGGAAGATAGAACCTGTTGATGGAGGAAACCTGTATAACATAAAGGTGCTTGGAAAGTCAGTGAGCCCCATGACCAGGGGTTTTTATGATGCAAAGGAGAGAAAGTTAGAGATTGCCAGATTTGGAATAGAATCTCAGGTAGTTTCGCCTACCCATCACCTTTTCATGTACGGTGAGGATATAAAAAAAGCTCAACGGAGTTCAAGAGTACAGAATGATGGAATAGCAAAGATATGCAGAGAAGACCCAGATACGTTTTATGGAAATGCCACATTGCCATTGCATGATTCCAGGACAGCATTGGAGGAACTGGAACACGCTTACTCAAAACTGGAGATGAAGGGTGTTGAGATAGGTACCAACATCGCAGGAAAGAATCTTGATGACGAATCCCTTTTCCCGGTCTACGAACGCCTTCAGGAACTTAACATGCCAATCTTCGTACATCCTAACGATTTCCTAGGCAGGGAAAGGTTGGAAAAGTACTACATGGGAATAGTCGTTGGGACAATTGCTGAAACAACTGTAGCGGTGTCTAGTGTTTTATTCGGAGGTGTGATGGGAAAGTTCCCTAGACTGAAAATGATATTCTGCCATGGAGGAGGGGCTATTCCCTACCAGATAGGTAGATTACGTCACGCGATCGGCACAAGAAACGAATTCAGCAAGAACACTGTGGATATCGATAAATCCATGAAAAATATCTATTTTGACACGGTGGTTTTCTCGCCTTCTTCATTAAGTTTTCTTGTAAATGAGACAGGAGTAGAAAACGTGGTTCTAGGGACAGACTATCCTTTTAACATGGGGAACTGGAACTCTTTCAACGATATAGAAAAAGCTGCTGAAATACCCAGAAAAATGAAAGACCTGATCGAATTTGGCAATACAAAAAAACTGTACAGGCTATAAATAGAGTGGAGAGTTTCTTTCTCTCACTTCTTTGATATCAGAAATTTTTTCTGGGCATCCTGCACTGCGTCCACAATCTGTTGATACCCTGTGCACATACAGTAGTTTCCATGGAGTTTTTCTCTTATCTCTTCCCGTGTCATTTCTGGATTGTTTCTGATAAGGTATCTGGTCATCATCAGAAACCCAGGAGTGCAATAGCCGCATTGCATGGCAAAATGTTCCCTGAATGATTCCTGCTCTATGCTATATTTTCCTTCCTCCGGCTCAAGTCCTTCAACTGTTGTGAGGTCCGCCCCTTCTGCCTGAACTGCAAGTATCTGACATGACTTAACCGGTTCCCCGTTCCATAGTATTGTGCAAGCACCACAATGTCCGGTGTCGCAGCCTATGTGTGTACCCTTTAGCCTAAGGGTATCCCGTATAAAGTGGACAAGCAGGGTTCTCGGTTCAGCTTCCCCCGAATAATTCTTTCCGTTTATTTTCATTGATACAGTTACCATTTATCATTACCTCTCCATTTTTATAAGATTTCCAACTGTTCTAATCAGCATCCCTCTCAGGACATATTTTCTGTATTCAGAACTTCCATGGAGATCACTTATCATGCCTATACTTGAGATTGCCTTGCCAACGATTTCTCCCAGATCTAGCTGATGTGAAGTTTTTCCTCTTATGGAATTTTCAAGATCCTTCAGTCTTTTTGGCCCCTCAGTTGTGGCTCCAGTAGCAATTCGGATATATTCCACCCTACCTTCTTTTGCTACTCTTGCCAGGGCAGCAACGGAAGCTACAGCAAAATCTGCCTTACGTCTAGCGTACTTTTCAACAACAAAATTTTCCGTATTCCTTTCGATCTCGACCTCTGTTAACATTTCCCCGTCCTGGATATCGGTCTCAAACGGGCCTTTAATAAACTCCTCTATGCTAAGGCTTCTTTCTCCATTATCAGATTTCAGGTGAACCTTAGCGTCGAGTGCCATAAGCGTAGGGAGATAATCTGCAGCAGGGTCAGCTTCACAGATGCTCCCGCCTATTGTACCTCTGTTCCTGATCTGGACATCTGCAACATTCTCCGCAGTGGATGAGAGCATTGGAAGATTTCCCCTAATCAGTGCGTTATCAAGAATTTCATGATGCCTCACCATGGCACCTATCCTTACAGTGTGCTTGTCTTCTACCTTGATCTGTTTCAATTCCGGTATGAAGCCTATGTCTATCAGAGAGGCGGGTTCAAACAACCTAAGCTTAAGTATCGGAAGAAGACTCTGACCCCCTGCTATAATCCTTGATCCCTCCATTGAAGATATTAAGCTAAGGGCTTCCTTAACTGTCTTTGGTCTCACATATTCGAAGTTGGCTGGATACATTCATCTCGCCTCCCCATTGATTTTCTTAAATTCTTTACTATCTTTAACCCAGTTCCATATCTTCTCTGGAGTAACCGGCAATTCCGTGATCCTCACATTGAATGGCTTCAAGGCATCTTCTATTGCTCCAGCAACTGCGGCTAGCGATGTTATGGCGCCACCCTCTCCAACGGCTTTTGTTCCGAATACAGTATTGGGTGCTGGGGATTCCATCTGTTCAATTCTCAATTCAGGTGCCTCCATGGCGGTCGGCTTCAGGTAATCTCCAAAAGTTAAGGAGAGGTTTGTTTCCTGCTCATCGAACACAAACTCTTCGTACATCGCCCCTCCGATACCGCTTACTGTAGACCCGATTGCCATTCCTTCGACTATACTTGGATTAATCACCTTACCAGCGTCGTGCACTATGCTGTAATCGAGTATTTTTATGCTCCAGTTTTCCGGGATTACCTCTACATAACAGACATGCACGGAATTTGAATGCGTTAACTGCACATTGAAGTCGCTCCTGACGAATGGTTTGGCTGTTGGGTTTATATAAGCAGCGACGACCTTCAGGCCAGGTTCTTCGTTCTTCGGGAAAGAGAGAAGTCTTCCGTATGATATTTTTGCAAGTTCCTTGAAACTAAGGAGTTTTTGAGGTTTTTGAACATTCTTGCAAATGTAGCCATCTTTTAAGAATAATGATTCCTTTGGCTCGTTTAATACGGAAGAAGCAATGCTTATAACTTTTGATTTCAACCTCTCAGAAGCTTTCATCACTGCGCCGAGATAGACATCGTTGAAGGCATTGGAATATGTTCCAGCATAAGTAAGATGCCCCAGGGTTGAATCAAAGGATGCATCAACTACTATTTCACTTGGTTCAAGGCCGAATACGTCAGAAACCACTTGCGCTATTGTTGTCACATGCCCTGTTCCGATTTCGGGCCCGTTCATGTTTACCTTTACTACACCATCCTGGGCTATCTCGACAGTTGACATCTGCCCGGCTCCGTTGTAGTCAGGCTGGTCTGCCTTTGAAAGGAAGTAATACCCGAGGTTTGATGTTCCTGGTTCGATACCTTCTGCCAGACCTATTCCTATATATCTCCCCTCTTTCCGAAGTTTTTCCTGCTCTTCTCTCTTTGAATAATAATCTGAAAGTTTTAGCGCCCTCCTGAGGGTTTCTGGGTAGTTGCCGCTCTCATAAACCTCTCCAGACGCTGTAGTGTAAGGCATTTTTTCAGTTGGTATGAGATTCTTTTGCCTTATGGCAATCTTATCGATTTGAAGCTCTTCTGCAGCAATGTCCATCATACGTTCAAGAACAAAGGACATGAACGGTTTGCCAACTCCTCTGTCCTGAACTATCGGTGGATCATTAGTTGCTACGCTTCTGTATTCAAAAGACAGGTTTCTGATTTCATAGACTCCACTCATGTTTGCAAACTTTATCAGTGAATACAGAGCTGCCACGTAGGGCCAGTTACCATCCGCCTGCCAGTCGCTGAGCTTGACACCAAGAATCTTTCCGTCTTTTCTCATGGCAAACTCAGCATCCATGAATCCCCTCGGCCTGTGGAAGGCGTAGAGATTCTCCATTCTGGTCTGTACCCATTTTACAGGCTTGCCACAGAGTTTGCTTGCCAGACCGATAAGTGCCACGTACTGCCAAATGGCAAGTTTGTTTCCGAACCCACCGCCTACGGGCGGTACAATCAACCTTATCTTGGACGATGGTATTTTTATTGTTCTCTCTACAGACTGTACTGTCCTTCCCGGTTGCTGATCACTTGCATAAACTGTGAGTTCTTCACGAGTCCTGTCAAAATACGCATTCACGTTCCAGGTTTCCAGAGGCGTGGATGCATACCTCTGAATCTTTATGCGCTGCTTAACTATTTTATCTGCTTCTTTGAATGCCTTTGGTACATCACCAAATTCAAAATGATCATATATCAGCTCATTACTACCCAGTTCGGGGTAGATCAGGGGTGCATCTTTCTTAAGGGCATCTTCAATGTTAGAAACAACTGGCAGAGGCTCATATTCTGCTTCTATCAGGCCAACAGCATCCGCAGCTATATATTTGCTCTTCGCAACAACGAGTGCAACCGGCTCGCCCATGTATCTTACCTTATCGACAGCCAGTATGTAATGAGAGGTTGGGGACTTTGTTGCTGCCCTTGATGACATCGGGTTGGTGAGTGATTTAATTTCCTTACCGGTCAAAATCAGTAAAACACCTGGAACTTGACTTGCCTTGGATACATCAATCTTGATGATCTTTGCATGAGCATATGGGCTAGATAACAAAGCAGCATAGTGCTGATCCGCGAATTCTATATCGTCTGTATAACCTCTTATACCCTTGATTATCTTGAGGTCTTCGAACCGAAGCACAGCTTTACCGACGTTTTTCGTACCAGTAGATGATTCTGAATGTGCTATAACCTGTTCCTGGCTCTCCATTTTGCTCATACCCTGTGTAACTGAAGTTTTTATTTAAATTGTTTTGTAGAAGCGTCTCTATACATAAAAAGAATATTTTTTTGAATTGTTAATAATAAACGGAAAAGGAGAATTATATACTCATTAATTGCACATGAGCATGTGCGTTTATAGGAAGATTCACGCTTTTTCCTTTGATCCGGAGAGGTTTTCTTCAATACTGTCAAACATTTGCTTTATTATTTTTTCAGCCTGGCCTCCCATTACTCTCTGCCCGAGTGAGCCGATCTTCCCACCGACACTTACGTTTGCGGACCAATTCATCGTAGTCTTACCCGAAGCCTCTATAAGATCCATTACAGCAGTCAGGTCCATTGTACCGCTCTTTCCCGAACCGTTTCCCGTGAATTTTGCGTGCTTACCAGTTTCACTTTCAACAACCTTGAATTTTATTGTGAAATTATCCTTGATAAAAGCAACTCCTACACGAACTACGACTGTGAATTCTTCATTTGATACCTTATCGAGCTTCTGTAGCCCCGGTATACATAGCGAAAGTTTGTCTGGGTCCATCAGAAAGTTATAAACATCATTGGAACTGGCAGCAACCTCAAATGTTCCTTTAAAATCCATTGTTTTCACATCCCGTAGTAAGGTCCGTATCCTATTAAAGGGAATAAAAGTTTTCCCTGCGTCCGTTAAGCAAATAGCTCCGCGATTTTAGGCACCGTCGCCAGGGAGATATTTTCGATTTCTTGAACCGTTTGTATGTACTTACTTTCTTTGATTTAGTAAGAGTCTGGGATGAACTTGTTCGAGTATGCCACATTTCCAGACAAACTTTCGGTCTAAGACTCTTTGGCTTTGGTTCTCGGGTTTTTTCTTACACGGATGTGCTCTTGCAATGCAGAACCGAATCCTTGCATTGTCCAGCCGAAATGGTACATAGGGTCTGAAAGAAAGTTTCATTCTCTGTAGTATAAACATCATATATTAGCGGAGAGTGTTATAACATGCAAACTATTGTATAGGTATGAGGCAGCTTCAAACAGAAAATGCTGTAGGGAGGATACTTGCATATGACACTACAATTGTGGACAGGAACACGACAGGTACGTTGCTTAAGAGAGGTCACACCATAACTGAAGAAGATGTGGCAATTTTAAAGAATTCAGGCGTTTATAAAGTGTGGATTGAAGATGAGGAAAAGAGTACCAAAATAGTATATGAGTGGGACATCCCAAATTATTTATCGAGAAAAATTGCAGACGTTGACACCATTGATGTTTTAAACAGGGAACACGGTGAAAGTTACCTTTTTTCCAAGATCCCGGGATTGGTGAATATCAGAGTTGCTCCATTGATCCGGTTAAACCAGAACGGATCTGTTCTTCTTATTACAAGGCAAAAATTCACAGCAGTAGGTGCAGGCGAGCTTATAGGTGTAGTCGATGTTGTCCCCCTAAGCCTGACAATGGATAGGTTGAAAGAAATTTACCAATCCTGCGCCAAGAATATAGTGCGCGTTTTAAATTTCAAATATCATAAAATAGGGCTGGTAATCACAGGTTCAGAGATATATGAGGGGAGAAAGCAGGACCAATATTACAACATAATTGCAGAGAAAGCTGTGAAATACGGATGGAGGATAACTTACAGTACAGTGGTACCTGATGATGAGGAAAAAATAGTTCTAGCTATCAGGGAAGCCAGGGAAAAAGGGGTGGAGGCCATAATCTTAACTGGCGGTATGTCTGTCGATGCCTCCGACAGGACTCCAGCAGCTGTCAGATCATTAGGCGCAGAAATTATTGCATACGGGATACCTGTAAAACCAACTACCATGTCCCTTGTGTCATATTGGGACCGTTTACCTATCTTTGGTATATCAGCTGGTGGAATATTCTACAGGGATCTGAATGCAATAGATGTGATCTTTACACTCATGATGGCGGGATTAACCCCAACCAGAAGAGGAATTGCCGCGTTGGGAAATGGCGGAATCTTGGGTAATTTCAAAGTACCAACATCAAATAATATCAGGGTGGAGTGAATACAACCTATGGCTGGAATGATACGTTCGAATGCCCAAGACTCAGGATAGCGCACTTTGTAAGAAGAGGATTTAATTAACTACCCCCATTAGTATTTATTCGGACACTTTTATCTATTCAGCAAATACACAAAATAGAGAGTGGTAGATTGGTCCAGCCATGACAAGCTGAGCGGAAACCCAGAACTTGGCTTTCTGTAATAAACCATAGCATAATACCCCGTCGGATGAAGCTATTTGCCAAAAGGCTTTTTTGATTCATCCTAATGGGTTCAATTGGTTTTTTAGCCTAGTCAACCTTCACTTTTGTCCCTAGAGTTTCTTTCAACCCAAATAATCCTCCAAATTGGAACAGTACACCTACCAACATTGCTATGGATATTGCAACACCAACCATCTTTATTCCGCCGAGTCCGTCGTAGAGTACTGGAATAAGCAGAGTTGCCAAAGCTCCTGCAATCCCTCGTCCAACCATATATCCAAATCCCGTTGCTGTCGAACGCATCCTCGTTGGAAAATGCTCGCTCCACCATACGCCATACTCACCGGAAATGCCCTGAGCCAGCGATAATATTGTGTAAGCATACAGCAATGGAAACGCAAAGAGCGCAACGTATGGAATTTTTTCAAGTATGACGACAAAAAATAGGACAACAGAAAGTATGTAAACAACGCCATAACTTATGGCAGTTATCTTTCTTCCAAATCTATCAGCCAGGATACCGTTAATAATATAGAACGGGACCGCTATGGACTGCCCTACAACTAACAATAGGGTGTATTGAGCTGGTTTCATGCTGTAAACCACTGCCAACAGGGTTGGCATATAGCTCGAATAAGCAAAGTATATGAACAGATTGGCGGAACCGATCAATAAAACGATAAGAGTCCATCTCCTGACTTCTGGAGTGAAGATATCAACAAGCGGTGCCTTTTCTTTCTTCTTCATTTCCTGATTACTTTCAACTTCTTTGTGATAAGCAAGCCAATATTTAGATTCTGGAACAAAGAACATTACTACAAATGTACTGGCGACGCCTATTATACCTGCAATCAGAAATGCATATCTCCACCCAAGGGACGCGCCATACACTGAAATGGTATATCCAGAGACGATCGCACCAACTATTGATCCCACAATGAAGAACCCCTGCAAAAGCCCTCCTCCAGTGGCTCTTGTCTTAGGAGACCACACTTCAGTTATCTGAGCGAATCCAATTCCCCATTCTCCACCGACACCCAGACCCTCAATTGCCCTGAGCAGGTAGAGCTGCCAGAGTTGGGTAATACCTGCAGTGAGGAGGGTAGCAACTCCAAATACTGCTATTGCCAATATAAGCCCGGTTCTTCTGCCGTACCTGTCAGCGATACTTCCAAAAATGATTCCGCCAAAGGCCGAAAATATTAGACTGATAGTAAGGGCAATGGCAATATCTGCAACTGATACCTTGAACTCTGCTGACAGAGCTAGAAAAAGATAACTTATTATCACAAGGTCCATTCCATCAGCAAAGTGCCCAAAAATTATTCCAGAAAGTGTCCCCGCAGTCTCCCTGCGCGTATATGTTAAAGATTCTACCATAATATTCCTTGAAATTGTACTCATCTTATATATATAATACTTTTCTAGGTGCGTCTACACCAGCTTTCGTGGACAGCTGGAAACTAACCGTTAGGATGTAGCCCACAGTCCTTGAGTACCTTAAATTTGGATGGGTAAGGGTAAAAATATTATTTGGATGCCTTACATAACCAAACTGCTTGTGCCGGGATTACTCTGTCGTGAGATCAAAAAAAATGAGAGCTGGGTAACCCAAATTGCTTCTCATCTAATTCCAGTCAATAAGTCTTCCATCTTCCCTTCATGGTCTTTTCTAGGTTTCCAAAAATTTCCTTTCTCATTCCCTCAGGAGCAGTGCAGGATTCTGAGAATTCACCAATTCTTTCGTATGGCACGACTGCGAATATAATACCTCTGGAGTTTGTATAACTTGATGCTGGAATGGATTTTGGCCTCAGCGGATCCACTCCGCTTGCCCAAGCCCTTCTTATTATGCCTATCTCTGAAGGATCCGCACGAGAGCACATTGCCCACAGCACGTCGTCTATATCATATGGATCCACATCATCATCAACAACGACTACCCACTTTCCCATGTATGCTGCACTCCTTGTTTGTGATGCTAGATATCCAGCCTCAGTAGCATGGCCAGGATATGACTGTTTTATTGAGACAGCAATGAACTGTCTACCTACTCCAAAAGATGGAGTATACACCCCTTTAACATTCTGGATGCCATTCTTTACCATTTCGTCATAAATAAGAGCGGACCTCCAGATACTCCTCCAGAATGCGTGATCGTTGTATCCTCCCTTCGACATAACTGCCCCAAGCATCACAGCGTCGTTTCTATAATAGAGAGACTTCACTTCAACAAATGGCTTCTGCTTTGCATCACTTGCATAATACCCAGTCCATTCTCCGTGCGGACCTTCCAGCCTTGTTTTCTCCGGGTAAACATATCCTTCTATCGCAATTTCACAATTAGATGGTATGGGCAGCCCAGTTATTTTTCCCTTAATGACCTTTACTGGAGCTTTCTGAATTGCCCCCTGGTATTCAAGTTCAGACACCCCAGATGGTATCTCGCTTCCTGCAAGTACGTAACAGAGTGGATCTGGCCCGAAGATCATTACAATCGGCATAGGCATATTTTTCTCAAAATACTTATTCATATGGACCGAACCGTGTTTTCCGCGCTCCGCGTTAAGCCCTACAATGTTTTTCTCAAACAGTTGTGCCCTATATGATCCAACATTTATCTTGCCATCGTCAGGATCCTTTGTGATCACTGCCACGCCTGTGCCTATAAAGGGCCCACCGTCCTTCTCGTGCCACAGTGGAGTCGGGAATTTCAACAGGTCGACTTGGTCCCCAGTTTCTACATTCTGCATTATTTCTGACTTTTCTACGTATTCCACGGGATAGGAACTCGCCTCGCGCTCCCACTTATTTGGCAGCCCACGAAGTTGTTCAATGGTCTCCTTGATTGAAAGATTGAGATCAAAACCGAACGTTAGGTTAAAGAGTTTTATATTTCCAACCGAATTTGTCATCACTCTGAAGTTTGTTTCTTCATAACCCTTTATCCTGTCGAACATTAACGCAGGACCGTTGTTTTTAGCGTTAATCTGTGCTATTGCCGATAATTCGAGTTCGGGGCTGACCCCGTTTAGATGGACAAGTTCTCCAAGATTCTCGGCAATTCTGATCCAATCCCTCATATCACGCCAGTTGTTCATTTTTAACATCTTTATGATGATTGTTAAAAATTTAACCTTTTCCGATAAAATTTCTGATACACCCTGGCACACTAAGGGATTCCTTTTTCAATTAGAATAGGTGGTATACATTGGGAAAACTTTAGATGTTGAGTTGTGTTTGAGAATCCTTTTATATGCATCAAATATGGAAATAGAGCACTATTTCATAATCTCATGATACGCGTGGTCAATAATCTCATTTATTATTCCAAATGCTGTCTTCTGAGCGTCCAATGAACCAGGCAATGAGAAAATAATTTTGCCCTGCAGCACGAACATTGATGCATCAGAAAGAATTGCATGAATTTCTTCTACTGAACTCCTTGAACGGAATGCTTCCCCGAATCCCGTAACTTCCTTGTCTGAAATTTTCCTCAGTGTCCTGGATGTAAGGTCCTTCCTGCTGAGTCCTGTTCCACCAATGAATATAAAGACATCCGCCTTTGAACTGTTTTCCTCCAATACACCAACGATATCTTTTTCAATATTTGGAACAAGGCAGCGGGTTGCGATTCTGCCTGAAGAGTGGAGGAATTCCAGCATCCTGACTCCCGAAACATCTGTTGATTCTGTCCTGGTATCTGAGACTGTTGTTACAAGAAATCGGAGGTTGTATCTATCATCTGTCGAATGATGCATCGATTGACACCTTCGTCTTTCTATCGACTTTCACGTATCTGATCTCTGTTTCTGGATACTGGCCCTTTTCATCCTTCTCAAGATATTTTACCATATCCCATATTGTAAGAAGCGATGCCTGGACGCATGATATCGCTTCCATCTCAACCCCCGTTTTATATACCGCCTTGACTGAACACCTGACTGTGATACTCTCTCTTTGTGTGTTGAATTCCAGATTTATTGAGGAAATTGGTATCTGGTGGCAGTAAGGAATAGTGTCCCATGTTCTTTTGGCTGCCTGCATCCCGGCTATCCTCGCTGTTTCAATAACGTCACCTTTCTTCGTTTCTCTCCTGATTATTGCGTCTACAGTAGATTCCTTCAGTTTAATTTCTCCGGAGGCCGTGGCTATTCTTTCAACAACATCCTTGGAGGAAATGTCTATCATGACTGGTTATATTGCGGTATTGATAAATACGTTACGCATGCATTATACCCATCTTCAGTGAAGCCTAAAATTTAATTCGACCATGCTATTCCATCTTCATGACAGACTTACTTCTTCTTCATGGCGGAGTCGGATCAGATTCTGCAATCAACCCGAAGCTGGATGGTTTTGCCCGTGACGCCTTCAATGGTAATTCCCTCGACTCTGCGGTAATGGCTGTTTCCCTTATGGAAGATGATGAGTCGTTCAATGCAGGCACCGGATCTGTTATGAGGATCGACGGATCAATTCAGATGGATGCCTCAGTGATGGTACCTGGTAAATTTGGGGCCGTGATTTCCATAGAAAGGGTAAAGAATCCCATAATTGTTGCCAGGGAAGTCATGGAGAAGTCTCCTCATGTGATCATCGCGGGCGACGGCGCCACTGAATTTGCCAGAATGATGGGGCACATGGATTATGATCCCTCTACCGAGAAGGCAAGAATGAGGCTCCAGAAAGTCATAGAGGATTTGAAAGGCCACCCGTCAGATGATGAGAGGACCAGACTGTTCCTGCTTTCCATTTCCGGGGAAGCCCATGACACTGTCGGAGCGGTAGCAAGGATCGGAGGTATGTTTGCTGCTGCCGTATCTACGGGCGGATCCTCACCCATGATGCGTGGCAGGGTTGGAGACTGCCCCATACCGGGATCTGGAATCTTCGCCGGAGAGAATGGCGCCGTGGTGGCAACAGGCATTGGAGAGGAGATCATAAGGAGGCACCTGTGCTTCAGCATTTATTCCAGGATAGGAGAGAAACCGTTGCAGAAGATAATGGACGAGGAAATTTCAAGATTCGGTACTGTCACAGTTGGTGCCATAGCGGTTTCCAAAGATGAATATGCACATTCCGCAAACAAGGACATGTCCACGGGATTGTATCTCAGATGAACTCAAGTATTCCATAAAGAGCGGACAGCTGGTTAAGGTTTATATCTCTCATTATTATGATATGTGCAATGGAATTCGAAAAGATAAGGACTATGCATTTCCCACGAGACATCTTTGTGGGGCATAATGCAATAGAGAATATCACGGGTGTAATCAAGAAGAACCTCCGTGCGGGTTCCATTGCAATTATCACTGGAAACAACACCTACGAACTGGCCGGAAGAAAAGCCGAGGAAATTATTCATGATTCAAATTTCGAAGTTTTCACATTGAAGACCGGGGAGGCAAACATGGAAAACCTCGAAAAGGTGAAATCGTTTATCGCCGAGACAAAGGCAGGTGTCGTTGTCGGGATAGGTGGCGGAACGAAAATAGACCTTGCGAAGAAATCTGCCTTCGATTTTGACCTTCCCCTGATAAGCGTACCTACTTCAGCCAGCCATGACGGTATAGCTTCCCCAAGGGCATCAATTAAGGGCAATGGGTCGGTTTCATCCGTGGAAGCCGTAATGCCTGTTGCCATAATTGCAGACACGTGCGTGATGGTAAAGGCGCCCTTCAAATTTCTCGCCGCGGGTGCTGCGGATGTAATATCCAACATAACTGCGCTCCTTGACTGGCAACTGGCCAGCAGGCTAAAGGGAGAAGAGTTCAGCTCAAGTGCTGCTGCCATCTCAGAATACGCATCCAAGGAACTCATAGAGAAAGCACACATGATTCTACCTGGAGTGGAAGAGTCTGTATGGCTTGTCACAAAGCAGATACTTGCTTCGGGAACAGCCATGGCCATAGCCTCATCCTCAAGGCCCGCAAGCGGCAGTGAGCATATGTTCGCACATGCCCTTGAACTGTACGGAGCAGGAAGTTCTATTCACGGTGAACAGGTTGCAATGGGTTCTATCCTGGCCATGTACCTGCACGGAGGAGAATGGAAGAAACTCGTAAAGACTTATGAGAAGATAGGAATAAGCCTTACTGCCAAATCATATGGTATTTCAAGATCAACTGCAATAAAATCCCTCATGACAGCACACAGCATGCGTAAGGAAAGATATACGATTCTTGGAGAAAGTGACTTGAGCTACGATGCTGCGGAAAGAACCCTGGAAATTACAGGGATAATTTAAAAAAGGTGAAAAAAATGGCTAAAATATCGCTCATTGGAGTCGACCTTGCAAAGGAAGGTCTGGAATTCACTTTCGTCACGCCACTCGTTGGCTGTGCGGAGTGCAGGATCAAGAATGTTTGCTTCAACCTGGAACCTGGAAGGAAATACCGGATAACCAAGGTCAGGGACAAGGTAAACCCGTGTTTTGTTTTCAACGGAGACAAGGTCTCCACCATAGAGGTAGAAGATGTGCAGAACTATGCACACATTCAGCACGGAAAGAAACTTCAGGAGGGATCAACCATTACCCTCTCCTCAATCAACTGTGATAATTACACCTGCCCGAACATTGAGACCTGCAATCTTATACATATGAGGGACGGTACCAAGGCAATTGTTGAGAAGATTGATGGAAAGGTTGACTGCCCCAAGGGATACGATCTAAGGAAAGTCGCCATAAACCTACACTGATGCAGAGCGATGAAAAGAATAAAAATAGGCCTTGTTGGAAAACCTAACGTCGGCAAGTCCACAATTTTCTCTGCGATAACCAGGACACCGGCAGAAATAGGAAATTATCCCTTTACCACCATCAAGCCAAACCTCGGGGTTACTTTCATTGAACACCCGTGCCCTGAAACTGAGTTGGGGCAGAAATGCAACCCGAAGGAGGGTACATGCGTAAACGGAATCCGCATGATACCTGTGGAAATAATAGATGTCCCCGGGTTGATTCCGGGAGCAAGCGAGGGAAAGGGCATGGGGAACGAGTTCCTGGACAATATCCGGGACGTGGATGCCATACTCCACGTATATGATGCTTCAGGAAAAACCACTGCTGACGGGAATCCGTCAACTGATCATATGGATCCATCGGAGGAAATAGCCTTTATCAGGGAAGAACTTGTCAACTGGATTGCATCCAGGCTTTCCAAGGACTGGGAGAAATTTGCCAGGAAGGCCGACAGTACCGGCGATCGCATCGAAGTTAAGCTAATGCCAAAAGTTGGCACCTTCGGCCTTAAGGAGCGGGACATCGAGACAATACTTATAAAAGAAGCTTTTCCCGCAAGGCTATCCATCTGGAAAGATGAGGACTTTGTGTCCTTTGCCTCTGCCATTTTTCGGTACATCAAACCCATTGTGCATCTGGGAAACAAGGCCGATGACCTCTCCCCGTCAGAAATCGAAAAACTTTCCGGAATAACTGAGGATAATTTTCTGGTTTCTGGACTCTTTGAGATGGCCATAACAAGGGCCCTTGCCGCCGGTATAATATCTTCACCGGATATACCGCTGGAGGCAAAACCGGGGTTGAAGGATGCGCAGAAGGACGCCATTGCAAGAATCAATGCATTTTTCAACATTCCACACACGTCGAGAATAGGGAAGGTAGTTTCCGGTATTGTCTATGGTCTTCTGCACTACATAGTGGTATTCCCCGTTTATGATGAGGGAAAATGGTGCGACAGGGAAGGGAATATCCTGCCGGATGCCTTCCTGATGCGAGATGGGTCCAACGCCCTGGATCTAGCGTTCAGCGTCCATACTGAAATTGGCGAGGGGTTTATACGCGCTATAAATGGAAGAACCAGAATGGTGATATCAAAGGAGTACCAGCTCAAGGACAGCGACGTCATAAAGATCGTTACCAGAAGAACGTAGCCGCTGGAAAGAATCAGACCAGCAGGCGGTAGACACGGAATAGGTTAAATATAATCTCCTTATTCGGAAGTTACTTTAAATTTAACCTAACAACTAAGGTGATACATTGGCAAATGGAGAGAATGCAGGATCAAAGCTTGTTTCGCAAAGAAACAAATACAGGTGGTCTGACAGGGACTACAAGAGAAGAGTCTTACAGCTGAAGAAAAAGAGCGATCCGCTGGAGGGAGCGCCCTCAGCAAAGGGGATCGTAATTGAAAAGGTTGGAATCGAAGCAAAACAGCCAAACTCAGCCATAAGGAAATGTGTGAAACTACAGCTCATTAAGAACGGCAGACAGATAACTGCCTTTGCGCCTGGCGATGGTGCCATAAATTACATCGATGAACACGATGAGGTAGTCGTGGAAGGTATCAGGGGAAGAATGGGAAGAAGTAAGGGAGACATCCCGGGCGTGAGATACAAAGTCGTCAAGGTCAACGGCATTTCATTGCATGAACTTGTGAAGGGAAGAAAGGAGAAGACGGTGAGATAATGGAGATTAAGCTACTTGGACAGTATGACATAAATGACATACAGATACATGACCAGGGTCTCTCGAAGTACATAAACCTGACATCAAACCTTAACTTGCATACTGGCGGAAGATTTTCAAATTACTTTGCCGGGAAGAGGAACGTAAACACTGTAGAACGCCTCCTCAACAAGCTTATGCGCACTGAGAAGTGGACCGGTAAGAAATACAGCGCTTACCGTGTGCTATCCGAAGCATTTGCCAGAATAGCTGAGAAGACCAAGCAGAATCCTGTTCAGATACTTATCAATGCCATCGAGAACTCAGCTCCTAGAGAAGAAGTGACCAGGCTCAAATACGGCGGTATCGCTGTTCCAAAGGCAGTAGATGTCTCTCCTTCAAGGAGGGTTGATGTCTCACTCAGAAACATAGCAATAGGTGCTACAAACGCCTCTTTCAAGCACAAGAAGTCCATTGAGGACTGTCTTGCAGATGAAATAATGCTGGCAGCCAAAAACGATGCAAGTTCATTCTCCGTCAGCAAGAAAGAAGAGATAGAGAGAGTAGCCGCTTCTGCAAGGTAATCTAACCGAGAAATTGGAGCCCAACGGCTTCAATTGTTATTAATATCATAAGCGCAAGCGTCAGTGCAGAAATTTTGTGGGTGATTTTCCTTACTTTCTTCACCTCATCGAGCTTCCCCTCAGAAGCAAGCCTGACGATCTTCTTGCCGTGGTATATGTTGTTTCCATACATGATCACGACCATAATCAGCACGGTCATGGCCTTTATGAACAGAAGTTCACCCGGAGGGGTTGTGAAAAGATCCGACAGATTGGGCAGGTACCATGTTACATTATAGAGACCAGTGATAACCAGCACAATCAGGGTTAAGTGCGTAAACCATGCGAAGCGCTTGGCAACCTTGCCAATGACCTTTGTCCGTTCCTTCTCATCTATGTTGAAGTCAAAGGATGCGGGCCAGAGGACAAGCCATATGAAAAACGAACCACCTATGAATATGATGGCTGAGAACAAGTGAATCCAGAGGATTACGGCGTCGAGTAGGTCCATCAATGGTTATGTATCTGCTCCATAAATAACATTATCATTTGCGACGCTATCATGAAGCATGGAAAAGAAAGACCTGCTCAAGGAACCCGTACGGGACATGCACCTTTCAAGAAACTCAACCCTAAAGGAACTGATGGAACAGTTTTCAGAATCCGGAGGATTTACTTCGGCGAAAATTTCCACGGCTTTTGAAATACTAAAGAAGATGTTCACTGAAGAGAACACCACGTTCCTTTCTTTTCCCGCTGATATAATTTCCACGGGAACAAGGGGGATAATCAATGAACTGGTGAAACGAAAGATGGTGGATGTGATCATCACGACCACTGGAACTCTAGATCATGACGTGGCCAGGACCTTTGGGAAGTATTATTCAGGCACATTTGATTTCAGCGACAGAAAACTCGCGGACCTAGGCATAAACAGACTAGGGAATGTTTTTGTCCCGGATGAAAGCTATGGGGAGTTAATTGAGGAAAAGATACAGGCAATGCTGACCGACCTCTATAAAGAGAAGAAGGAGTGGAGCGGCACTGAGTTGCTCAAACGCATTGGCCTGCGCATTGAGGATGAGTCATCGATCCTTTATAATGCAGCAAGAAACAACATCCCTGTCTTTGTACCCGGCATGACTGATGGCTCTGTTGGATCCCAATTCTGGTCATTTTATGAAACGCACAGGGATTTCAAGATAAATCTTCTTGAGGATGAACATCTTCTTTCAGACGTAGTTTTCGACGCAAAAAAAACGGGAGCTCTCATGCTGGGCGGCGGTATATCGAAGCACCATACAATATGGTGGAACCAGTTCCGAGGGGGCCTGGACTCAGCAGTTTATATAACAACAGCACAGGAATACGATGGGTCGCTATCCGGTGCGAAGCTGGAGGAGGCCATATCCTGGAGAAAGATAAGAGAAGATGCTGAATTCGTGAACCTCTACGGTGACATAACGGTAATACTGCCTATCCTTATTGGTTCCCTGCTTGACTGAAACCTGCTCTCAGATGTATTTCAGCCATTCCATCACCGGGTCATCCTCCCCATCAAGATCAGTGCTTGTTTCACCAAAACTGCTCTTTGTAGTGAAGGATGTAAAGTAAATTCTTCCACCCTCCTCGTAGCCGTACATTATATGCTCAACCGGCTCACCTTCTGGAAGATGAGCAATTGCTTCCGGAAATTCCGGTGAAAAGTGCAGTTCGATCTTTCCACCCACCCTGTAAAGATAATAGGAGTTGTTGCCCCTGACATAATCCTCAAGCTTGGTGGTCTCTATTGACGGCTTCATGATCTTGTCATTACGCCTTGTTATTTTAGCGTTTTCTTGCTTTGTGAATGCCGATCCGCGATCACCTGTAATGAGTTTTGTTAAGAGAGACTACAGGCGCGACCTAGGGGCTTGAGAAATCTATTTTTACTAAGGTGCATTCTTTGAGCATGTTATATGTTACTGAAAGCGACGTTAAGCAAAACCTCAGTATGAAAGATCTCATTCCGGCATTGAAGGACTTCATTTCAGACTACGGGAAAGGAGAGGCATTCTCCAGCCCTAGAAACCGGATCATTGCTGGAACACACATCCTGAACACAATGCCAGCCAGTGCTCCGAAATACAATGTGGCTGGCCTCAAATCATATATTTCATCAAGGAATGGTTTCAGGGCCGTGGTCAATGTCTTCACCATAGATCCTCCTGACCTTCTCGCCGTTGTGGACGCTAACATTCTTGGTCAGATGCGTACTGGAGCCCTTCCAGCTATGGTAACATCGCTTCTACTTAAGCAGAGGAGCATTAATTTCGGCCTTTTTGGATCAGGATTCCAGGCAGAGACCCAGCTGACAGGAATGGCAACCGCCTTCAACATCGGAAAGGTATTTGTGTACTCAAGACACGGAGAAAGATCAGGAGCATTTGCGGAAAGACATTCAAGGGAGCTAGGTTTGGACATAGTTAGCGTTGACAAACCAGAGAAGGCTCTGCGCCATTCAGATGTGATTTCCACAATTACAACCTCCCGGACACCACTTTTCACGGCGGATATGCTTCCAGATCAATACCATATCAACCTCGCTGGTGGAAACCTGCCTAATCGATCCGAGGTTGGTCCGGACGTAATTGGAGGGAGCAGTTCGATCATTGTGGAGCACTTGGACCAGGCATTCGTGGAATCTGGAGAAATAATCGGATCGGGAATGGGAAAAGACGACCCCCGACTGGTCGAAATGGCCAGGTTCGTTTCTGACCCTTCAAAATACAGCACAGGTAAGAGAACCATATTCAAGTCCATGGGAATAGGTATTGAGGATCTTTGTGCAGCATATGTCGTACTGCGGAATATTGACGCAATCTGATCAGAAGAAAAAGAGGAAAGAACCTATCCCAATCAGGATCGCGCCCATGACGTAATCCATGTATCGTGGCTCAAGCTTCTGTAACGATCTTCCTATTCCGAAATCTGCCACGATGACACTGATCAACAGCACTATGATAGAGACAAACGCAAAAACAGCTATCATAAGCTCGCTGTAGCTGAAAGGGTAAGCCTGTGCCTCTATGAGAAGCGGGAGAAGGGAGAGATCAGGGGAAGCACTGACACCGAGTATGAATGAGTACTTTACAAAGGAAGCTTCGTCCGATTTCTCGGTTACACCGTTAAGAATGAAATAAACACCAACAGCGAACATCAACACTATACCTGCATCCTTGAGGTATACCGAGAACTGATGAAGGAAGAGAAGACTGAGGAAAACAATTCCCACCGCAAGCAGTATAGAAGTGCCTGCGTGTACAGACGAAAGCATAAGCGACAGACCGAGTCTTCTCCTGCGAGTGAATTTCTCCCTCCGGGAGATCAGGATTACAGGAAGCCAGTGATCAGGAGCAAGCATATGTATGGCAGAAAGCAGCCCCACTGTTATTATGAGAAGCGAAAATGCATTCAAGTTCTAAGACATGGAAACTATATATAAAACAGTGCCTTGTTTTAATTGGGGAAATTCACTGTGTTTGGCGTGGAACTTCAGATTTTTCACTCAGTGAAGACTTAAGTTTCTCCAGCAGTGCCAGAAGATCTGATGACTCAGACTCACTAAGACCGCTAATTGAATCCTCCACAAACTTCACGTGCAACTCCCGTGCACGAGCCATCATTTTGGTGCCGGCCCGGGTAATCTGTATCATTATGATGCGTCGATCATCACTGCTTCTGATCCTCTCCACAAGCTTTCTCTCCTCAAGCTTATCAACTATGCTAGTAATCCAACCCTGCGTAACCATGGTCATGTTGGCAAGCTGCACCATGGAAAGGGTTCCGTTTTCCGAAAGTATGCGGAGCACGCTGTACTCCATGTTGTTCATGCCTATCTGTGACAGGTTCTTTTCTGCCTGTCTGTACCACAGTTTCCACACATCCTTGAGTGTTCTCCAGACAAGGATCGAGCATTTGTCTCCGGTCTTGGACATTTTCATTTCTCCGTTGCAGTCATGCTAATATGATTTTTCTCTTGTGGCTGATTATCACATAGGTTAAATAAAAACCTTTTCAGTTGAAATGCTACCCGTTTATAATTCCTATAAATAAACAGATTCCCATCTCTGGATCAAAAAAAACATCACGAATAAATAATTTGGCAATATATGGAAGTTTATGTTCACGGAGTCCACGGAGAAGATCAACAGATCGTTCAAATTTCTTCTCGTATCAAGGGCTGCCAGGAGCTTGGCACTTATTTTTGTGACCCTCTCCCTGTCTCTGTACCTTAATATTCTTGGATACAGCCTTGTCTTCATAGGAATACTTTATCTCGTCATTGTCTTCTTCAACATGATAATAGCCCTTGCTCTGGGAATGCTTGGCGATCGAATAGGTTACGCAAGGTCGCTCATAATTGGGGAACTTCTACCGCTCATTGCCCTACTGGGTCTCGCTCTCTCTTCGAATATATATGTGATTTCAGTTTCCGCAATCATAGGCGGCATAACCGGAACAGCTGGAGGAATGAGGGGGGCATTCTCACCCGGGATGACTGCTTATGTGGCAAGCAGCTGGCCCCAAGAACATGACAGGGTAGGCAGGCTTGCGAGGATAAATGTCGTGGCATCTGTTTTCTCCATTTTCGGAGGCTTCTTTCTGATATTCCACGGATACCTCAGCCCAATCTACGGGAACATCATAGCCTTCCGGCTTCTATTTGCCGTTTCTTTCTTTATACTTCTTATTTCATTCGTATCCCTCATGCTCCTTAAGGAGAGGCGGAGACCTAAGAAGACGACACATATAATGAAAGGCGAGAGTTTCAGATACATGTTGAGGCTCATACTCCCCAACATAATAAATGGCGCAGGAATAGGGGTAGCAATTCCCCTGCTTCCACTATGGTTTGAGCTGAGGTACGGTATAAGCGTATCCTATGTGGGCGAAATATTCACCCTTGCTTATTTGGCAACTGCCCTTGGATCATACCTTTCAGGAAGATTTCTAAATTCTGCCCACGTGCGTGCCATCACTGTTTCGTCTGTAACCAGAGTATTTCAGGGACTGCTTCTTGTTGCCGTAGCCTTTTCTCCTCTTGTTGTTCTTGCGTTCTCTCTCTATGCCCTGAGGAGCGGGGTTGCCGGGCTCGGTGCACCGATGAGGAGTGCCATAAGTGTAAGGGGTATTGGCAATGAGGATTATGGGGCAGCCTCAAGCATACAGGGACTTACTACAAGAGGATCACAAATGACATCAGGCGCATCCGGATACTTGATGGATGCATATTTTCCCCTGCCACTTTTTGTCGGTGGCACGTTGCAGGTCGCCGGAGCCTTCGTTTATTATAGGCTTATCAGAAACTGGGAGAAAAAACGGGAGATAAAGGTCACGTGATCCTGAAATGCATCCGACCTGCTGGACTTTATGGCAGAGATCATAAATAGCCATAGTGCAATAATAGGCATAATGTTCCACCTTGACATGAGAAAAATTGTCACAATACTTATTGTAGTTATCCTCCTCGGATATGGCGTATTCTTTCTCGCAGCGATATTGTAGTTACCCAATGAAAGTTATCTTTTTGGCCATTGAGCTCAGATACGGTTATATACCATCTTTTATTAATCATATATGTCACAGGAAGAATCTCTGATTGAGAACTTTATAAAGGCAGTAGAGGGAACGAAGAGCAGCGCGGACCTGGTCTTGGAAGACGTGCAGATAAAACTCCCATGGGTAAATGCATCCTTTAAGATAAGCGGAAAAATAAGCTTCACTGCAAGACCGATTCATGAAAGACAGTAAACTGAAAACCGTTGCAGATGTTCTGGGACCGATTGTGGAGTCAGGTCGGATTACCATATCCCATGAGGGGAAGATCGCAATGTCTGCACGTTTTGATAACAACCTGATATCTGTTTCCCTCGGAGACGCAAGGACGGTTAAGAAGATTGTCAGGAAAATACCCAGAGAACTGAAGAAAATTTCTGTTCTGAGAGAAATGTCAACTATCCTTGCTGATCAGGATAAGAGGCTTGACGTCTCTGACGCAAAGGGCCTGCTCATAGGAATGGGCACTGGAAAGCACAACGTGTTCGGTAACCTCGATGTGAAACCCATAAGACTGATCAAGTACCTTTAGTCAATTGAAGCGTCCCCACATTTGAAGGTCCGGATTTCAATGCTGCTCATATGAGAGCGTATTGTTTTATTATGTTCATAACGATATATAATCAACAGACATGCTGTCTGTTTAGAGGCGCTGTGCATGGAAACAAAGGAAAAAATTAACTCAATATTGCTGGCAACTGATTTTTCTCCAGAAGCAGATAGAGCTTACAAATTTGCAAAGAATATACTGTTGCCGCACGATGATGCCAGGTTCTATATAATCACCGTTGTAAAGCCGGTATATGCTCCCATGGGAGACCTCACCGGGGCCACAGAAGTCCTGCTTGACGAGAATTCTGACATAATCAAGGAGACAAAGGAGAGGATTAAGAAAATGGTGGATGAAGTAAAGAAAGAGGGTATAACAAACTGCGAAGGCATTATAAAATATGGCGATCCTGTGAGCAGTATACTAGAAGTGGCCGAAAAACTCATGCCGGACATGATTGTGATGGGAAACAGGAAACCGGGTTTCAAGAAAGGTATACTCTTCGGATCTGTTTCACAGAGGGTTTCCGCGAATTCACCGGTTTCTGTGCTCATAGTTCGCTGAATTTCAAAATTTTCCTTGTTTTTATAGAAACGTTAGGGGTTTGAGGGAAGTCCGTGTATCTCCTCTCTAAAGATCAGAGTTTTACCGCTTCCCTCAATATGAAAGCTTATGCATAACCATTGCATGCTTTCTGTGCTCACACCTGAAATGGTAAGGCACTCTCCCGAAGAGTAAGACGGTTAAGTTGGGCACTAATAAAAACATCGGTTTCAGAGAAATGCTCTCCGCAAGGAGGGGAGACCAGCAACAAGCTCCGAAGCCTTAGCGAGGAGTAGTTGACATCAGTTTTCTGGATCTGAGAAGGATCGATTTGACGCCGTCATTGATTATCAATGACACAAATGCTGTGAACGAAAGTGTAAGCAGTGTGATCCAGATTGGCATTGCTGAAACGCCCGGGATACCGAAGGTTTCTATTGCCAGCACAACAAATATGTCAGCAAGAAGGGCTATGAAAAGCGGTTTTCCTGGCATCGAAGACCAGAAATGCTTCCTTTCCCTGGTTACAAATGTTGTAAATATCCCGAAATAAAGAATAATGCCGAATGAGTACGAGTACATCGGAACCTGATTCCCGACTGACAGGTACTTCATTCCAATGAATAGCCATAGAAAAGATTCGACAATCATCATGGCGCTGATAACAGCGGCGATCTTGACGAGTGATGTGATATCCCATGACTCCGGCTTCCTAGACCATCTCACATTATCGGTTGAAAGGGAAATTGTTACAAAGTCTATGAGAAAGAGAGTCAGGACTATATCAAAGGCACTCACTATGTATTTTCCGAGAATAAGGAAAGCAAGCGAGACAAATACCACGATCTCTATTGTTCGCGTAGTCTTGTTAAGTACCCAAGTTACCACCCTCTGATAGACTGCCCTCCCATTCTTTATGAGATCCACAATATTTTCCAGTCCCTCCTTGGTAAGGACTGCACTTGCAGCTGCCTTTGCTGCGTCAGTAGATGTGCTAACCGCTATGCCGACCTCGGCTTCCCTGAGTGCAGGAGCATCATTGACGCCATCTCCTGTCATGCCTGTGACATGATGCATCTCCTGCAGAGCCTTCACAATCCTGTATTTGTCCTCCGGGTAAATCTCGGAAAACCCGTCGCTCTTCTCTATGGTTTCAGGCTTGATTTCAGAGTGTAAAGGTGTTATGGAAAGCCCCAGTCCAACCTGGCGAGCGGTTTCCATTGCGATTTCCTCGGAGTCACCAGTAAGCATTTTGACATTGATCCCAAGGTCCCTCAGTTCGCCAATGAGCGCTTTAGAATCCTGCCTTGGAGGGTCGTACAGCGCAACAAATCCGGCTATCTCACCCTTCTTCTCAGCGGATGAGAATGAGACCGCCATTGTTCTGTACCCCTTCTCTGCAAGTTGCTTCATCCTGTTCTCCACGTCATTTCCTGTGTCATTGACAAGAGCTGCTATTGTCTTTACTGCCCCCTTCATTATGTGTAATCTCTTTCCATCGATCACTGCATCCGATTCTGTGCGCCTGCTGGAAGGATCGAATGGCACGAATTTCTCGACCGAGAACGGTGGGAGCTTCCTCTTTCTGTATTCCTCAAGGAAGGCTGAATCTATTGCATCGTTGTTCGCATCCGACGAGGCCATGGCACCGTAAAGGATTACCTGGTCCTCGGTGTATCCATTGACAGGGATGACTGAAGCGACGGTGAGCCTGTTCTGTGTGATTGTACCTGTCTTATCCGTGCAGAGTATATCCATGCTGGCAGCGTCTTCTATTGATCCAAGCCTGGTAACGATTATGCCTTTTTTCACCAGATCCATGGATCCTAGAGCCATGCTCACCGTGAACATAGCCGGCAGCGCAACGGGTATTGCAGCTACAAGAAGCACCAGTAGAAGCGGTAGTATGGACAGGACATTCAGACCACGGTATATCCATATGGAGAGAGAGATAAGAACAAGCGTTATGGCAATTCCCAGGAGCCATTTCAGCAGCGAGGAGACAACCTCATTAATGTGAAGCTTCGGCGAAGCAGTCTGCACTAGCTCTGCTGTCTTACCGAAGTAAGTTGCGGCTCCGGTAGCCAGAACAATTGCTGTACTCTCGCCCTTCTTAATTATGGAACCGGAAAAAATCTTCTCTCCTTTCTGCCTTCCAACAGAAATGGATTCACCGGTTAACGCCGACTGATCTACGTCCAGATAGCCGTCAACTATTTGGGAATCCGCAGGTACGAAATCACCTGATCTTATTCGTATGACATCCCCTGGAACAAGTGTTTTTGCGTCATCGTTAATCCACTTTCCGTCTCTCAGAACCCTGCATTTGACCTGCAGGCTCTGTTTAAGTATGCTCACTGCCTTAGAGGCACGTTCCTCCTGAAAGAAACTTATGACCGCATTTACAACCAGCAAAGCAGCAATTATGTAGAAATCAATATATTTTTGCAGGACGAAAGTAAGTGCAGCGGTTACTTCGAGCATCCATGCCGTTGTTCCCCAGAATTTCTTTCCCAGCAATAAAAGCGGGTTTGCCTTCTTTTCTGTGATTTCGTTGTACCCATATTTTTTCCTTAGTTTTTCTGCTTCCTGCGTGGAAAGACCATTCTTCAGGTCTGGAACGAAATCTATGGCATCTGTTGCTTTTGAATCCTTATCCTGAGACAATTATACATTATTGCACCAAGTGTTATAAAATTAGGTGCACATTATGTTTTTGATGTACCTACAAGAAGGACTTGATCAGTTCCGCCTCGGGTAAATCATTCTTCATCTCATATAGGGCCATCTGCTCTGTGATAGTTTATATAACCACTCGAGATAATTGATTCTGGATATTGACTGATTATGGATTCAGGTTATAACGGAAGTGGACTTTATGCAGAGGGAGAAGAGCGGTTCGGCAGCATTGGGTCAAGATTTTATGGAATCACCAGGGCAATTCCAACGCTGCGTCGGTTTTACTCCTTTGTTCTAAGGGATGTTGCGTCATACGATTACGGGAGCGTCCTCGACATAGGATCAGGAACTGGATTCATGTTGCTATCCATTGCAGAATCGAGAGAGAACTTCCGTGGACTAGGGATAGACCCATCCCCACAGATGGTGGCAAGAGCAACCTCCAGAAGCAGGAAAATGGGATTGGATCATAGGATTGCTTTCAGGATCGGAAGCAGCAGGTCAATACCTGGAAACTCAAAATTTGATCTGATCTATTCTAGCCTTTCATTTCATCACTGGAAGGAGCGGGAGGAATCCGTGACGAGCATCATGGAAAGACTGAATCCAGGGTCGAATTTCTTGATTTATGAGATAACCGACGATGGGAGTTTCAACAGGAAGTTTGTAAGGTCTCATCTGATGAGCAGGCAGAAGTTTGAGGATATATCATCTAGACTGAACCTGCATGCAGAGATAAAAGAGGAAAATGGATACATAAGGGCTGCATTCAAAAAATGAAGACAGCGTTGTCTTGAAATACGACCTCAATGTGAGTCTCCATTTTAAGACTGGATTATGTTGATTTCGGTCTGCTCAAGCCGAAATATAACCTATTTTCATGGTGCCATCATCAAAGCAAGTGAATGATTTGTAAAAGACACCCAATTACGATATTTCATATTTGATTTAAGTAAATACTTCAGTGATAGATCATGAATGAGACTACTCCTGTAAACTTAAAATACCATGTAAACCATATGTTTGCCAATGGAAGATGCGGAAAGGGAAAACAGCTCATTGCCTGTTGATGAATACATTTCACACCAGAGAGGCATGTATGAATCTCTCCACCGGAGATCACTTGACAATCCTGAGGAGTTCTGGAATGAGCACGGGAACATATTAGACTGGTACAGCAAGTGGGATAAGGTCCTGGATGCCTCCAATGCGCCCTTTTACAGATGGTTCATTAACGGAAAGGTGAACGTATCCTACAATGCCCTTGATCGCCATGTCAGGAGTCACAGAAGAAACAAGGCAGCATATATCTGGGTTGGAGAATCCGGATCTGAAAAGATAGTCACTTATCATGGCCTTCTGAAAAGGGTCAATGCATTTGCAAAGGCGCTGCTCGATGCAGGCCTGAAAAAGGGAGACCGGATTGCGATCTACCTTCCCATGATAATAGAGGCTCCTGTGGCCATGCTTGCTGCGGCCCGGATCGGGGTTCCCTTTACACTTGTATTCTCTGGTTTCGGAGCTAATTCCCTCGCCGAAAGGATAAAGGACTGCGGAGCAAAGGTCATAGTAACAGCTGATGGCGGAAACAGGGCTGGAAAGGTAATAGACCTCAAGAAAATCGTTGACGAGGCAGTTGAGCAGACCTCCACAGTTACGGAGATAATTGTTGTTAAAAACACTGGAAACCCTGTTGAAATGGTGGAAGGAAGGGACTACTGGTATGATGAAGTTACAAGGGAGCAGAATGCCTATGTGGAACCTGAGCGGATGGACTCCAACGATCCCCTTTACATACTGTATACTTCTGGCACCACAGGCAAGCCCAAGGGCGTCGTACATGGAAATGGAGGATACAGCGTTTGGGTTGCAAATACCATGAAATGGGCCTTCAATCCACAGGAGGATGACAGGTGGTGGTGTGCAGCCGATATCGGGTGGGTAACGGGACACAGCTACATAGTGTTCGCTCCGTTGATCCTGGGACTGACATCGATAATGTATGAAGGCGCAATAACCTATCCGGGGCCTGACAGGATGTGGGATATAATAGAGAAATATGGAGTCAACCTGCTATATACATCACCCACAGCAATAAGGCTTCTGATGCGATACGGAGATGCGTACCCCGCGAAACACGATCTCAGTAGCCTTCGTGTACTGGGTACGGTAGGCGAACCTATAAATCCGGCAGCATGGCACTGGTATTTCAAGACCATTGGCAAGTCGAAGTGTCCCATTGTGGACACGTACTGGCAGACAGAAACAGGAGGTTTCATTATCTCTCCGGCCATTGAACTTGGCCTAGGATCACTTAAACCCGGATCTGCAACTTTTCCGTTACCCGGCATCGATCCTGTAATACTCGATGAACTTGGCAATGAAACTCCAAATAACCAGAAAGGTTTCATTGCGATCAGGAAACCCTGGCCTGGTATGATGATATCGCTCAACAATGACCCGGAAAGGTACAAGAGTGTCTATTTTTCGAAATACCCAGGAAAGTACTTTAACGGCGATTATGCAATGAAGGATTCTGATGGATATTACTGGCTTCTTGGAAGAGCGGACGAGGTCATGAAGGTATCAGGGCACAGGATAGGGACTATTGAGATTGAGGATGCTCTAGTTTCATTCCCGGAAATAGCTGAAGCGGCGGTCTTCAGCAAGCCAGATGAAGTTAAAGGTGAAGCGATCGTCGCATTCGTAATTCCAAAACAAGGAGTTGCGCACGGACATGAACTCACAGAGAAACTTAAGAAGGGCATAAGGGAAACCATGGGCCCCATACTGATTCCGGATGAAATCCACTATGTTCACAATGTTCCAAAGACAAGGAGCGGAAAGATAATGAGGAGAGTTTTGAAAGCTGTCTACACCGATCAGCTTCCCGGAGACATAAGCACCCTTGAAAACGAAGCTTCCGTGAATGAGATAAGGGAAGCAATAGAGACCCTGAAAAGGGTTTTAACTGTTAATGAGAACAATCATATGTAACTATGCATTATTATTCAATATATATGAGCAGGATATACACAATCAGGGAGGCATGCGACATACTTCAGGTAGACGCAACAACCTTGAGAAGATGGGATCGTGAGGGAAAGATACACTGCATCAGATTATCGAATAATTTTAGAAGGGTGCCGGAGGAGGAAATAAACAGGATACTGGGAATAAAAAACAATAGAGTGGATGCAATATATGCAAGGGTATCCTCCAACGATCAGAAGAGTGATCTGTATAACCAGATAGAGAGGCTGAAGG
>Ga0078972_1006122_pt1 | contig 29172 bp, 32 predicted proteins | sample YelNatPaOPGAMG01_FD_67568 | JGI IMG/M metagenome (GOLD analysis project Ga0078972, IMG submission 67568) | Hot spring thermophilic microbial communities from Obsidian Pool, Yellowstone National Park, USA - OP-RAMG-01 (SPADES assembly) (version 2) | ecosystem: Environmental > Aquatic > Thermal... | reverse complement strand
CCCGGACCGAGCAGCAGGCCAAAGCATTGGATGAAATGCTGGCGGAAAACCAAAAGTCCATTGACCGGGTCATAAACATTGCTGTGCCGGAAGAAGAATTGGTAAGACGGATCGCAGGCCGCAGGGTCTGTCGCAATTGCGGCGCAACTTACCATGTGGATTTTAGCTTTTCCACCCCCGGTAAGTGCCCAAAGTGCGGCGGCGAACTATATCAGCGGGATGATGACCGGGAAGAAATAGTACGTAAGCGTCTGGGTGCATATTTCGCCTGGACGGTGCCGCTAATTGCCTATTACCGGCGGCAGGGAAAATTTGCGGAAGTAGATGGCATGGCGTCGATGGATGAAGTGTTTGCTGCAATAATAGGCAAGCTTGGGAGCTGTCGGGAATGATTATTTTTAAATCCGAACGCGAATTAGTCTATATGAGGGATGCCGGGAGGCTGGTTGCAAGAACGATTGCCGAGGTTGCCAAAGCGGTTGCGCCTGGAGTGACCACCTTGGAACTTGACCGGATCGCCGCAGAATTTATAATCAAGCATGGCGGAACGCCGTCGTTTAAGGGATACCAGGGATTTCCCGGCAACATTTGCACTTCCATCAATGAAGAAGTGGTTCATGGTATTCCAAGTTTAAGGAAATTAAAATCCGGCGATAATGTTAGTATCGACATCGGGGCGATTGTCAACGGCTACAACGGCGATGCTGCCGTTACTCTGCCGGTGGGCGAAGTTGATCCAGAAGTGCAAAGGCTGCTTGACAAAACGGAAGAATGCTTATACAAAGGGATTGAGCAGGCTGTTTCAGGGAATCATATCGGCGATATTTCACATGCCATTCAGACCCACGCTGAAGCTAATGGATACAGCGTTGTCCGGAGTCTGGTGGGACACGGCATCGGGCGGAATATGCATGAAGATCCGCAGGTCCCGAATTTTGGAAAGGCCGGTACCGGGCCACAGATTAGGAGTGGACTTGTATTGGCAATTGAGCCCATGTTAAATGAAGGTGAGAGTGATGTAAGGGTTTTGGAAGATGGATGGACGGTAGTTACGGTAGACGGAGGGAGGTCTGTTCATTTTGAGCATTCCGTCGCCGTAACTGACGATGGTCCAGTTGTGCTTTCGGTGCTTTAGAATATGCCAAAGGAAGAGGCAATAACAGTAGAAGGTACGGTTGTAGAGACATTACCTAATGCGATGTTTAGGGTTGAGCTTGAAAACGGGCACAAAGTGCTTGCCCATGTTTCAGGCAAGATGAGGATGTATTTTATAAAGATACTTCCTGGTGATAAGGTTACTGTTGAACTTTCACCATATGATTTGACACGGGGAAGGATTATATATAGAGAAAAATAGATCTACTAGGAGTGGGATATATGAAAGTACGGTCTTCTGTAAAAAGGATATGTGAGAAGTGCAAGGTCGTAAAGAGAAAAGGAATAGTTAGGGTGGTGTGTAAAAACCCAAAACATAAACAGAGACAGGGTTAGAAGGAGGTCTGCTGTGCCACGTATAGCAGGTGTAGACATTCCAGCAAAGAAGAAGATATTAGTATCGCTGCAGTATATATACGGCATAGGCCCTGCCAAATCAAAGATGATACTTGATAAGGCTGGCATTGATTGTAATATCAAGGCGGGGGACCTAAGCGAGCAGCAGTTGGCAAAGATAAGGGAAATAATAGATTCGGAGGTCAAGGTTGAGGGCGATTTGAGGCGTGAAATAATGGCCAATATCAAATTGCTTAAAGACATAGGTTCATACCGCGGGATGCGGCATATAAGGAAACTTCCTTGCAGAGGGCAGAGGACACATACTAATGCAAGGACGTGCAAAGGCAGGCCAAGAATTGCTATAGCAGGAAAGAAGAAGGCACCTGCGCCAAAGTAATCTTTATAGGAGATGTGTATGACAGAAGTACAAGAGGTAAAACATGTAGAAACAAAAGAGGATGCAGTAAAGTCAAAGAATGCGGCTTCGCAGCCAGTAGGTGCTGAAGCTGCTGCTTCTGAAAAGACGGAGGGCGTTGTTGCTCCCAAGCCAAAGAAAAAAGGAAAGAAGCATGTTCCAGTTGGCAATGTGTATATACAAGCTACCTTTAACAATACTATTATTACATTTACCGACCCCAATGGAAATGTAGTCACATGGGCATCTGCTGGTTCGGTTGGGTTTAAAGGGTCCAGGAAAAATACGCCATTTGCTGCGCAGGTAGCTGCAGAGGCCGCGGCTCAAAAGGCGAGGGAAGCAGGCATGCGGAGTGTAGATATGTTTGTAAAAGGTCCAGGCGGTGGCAGAGAATCCGCTGTTCGTGCTATACAAAGGAGCGGCATAAAAGTGACAGGAATAAGGGATGTTACTCCCATACCGCACAACGGGTGTAGACCGCCGAAACGTAGGAGAGTTTAAACAAGGAGGAGGTCTTGGCTAGGTATACTGAATCTAAATGTCATCTTTGCAGACGCGAGGGGATGAAGCTCTTCTTAAAGGGCGATAGATGTTACACGGATAAGTGTGCTTTTGACAGAAGACAATATGCCCCAGGGCAGCATGGACAGGGGAGGCATAAGTATTCAGATTACGGTGCTGCACTGCGTGAAAAGCAAAAGGTAAAACGTATATACGGTGTGCTTGAGAAGCAGTTTAGGAGATATTTTGCATTGGCCGAGCGAATGAAAGGCATGACCGGTGCAAATTTGCTGATGCTTTTGGAAAGGCGGCTCGATAATGTAGTTTATAGAGCGGGCTTTGCTGATTCTAGAGACGAGTCGCGTCAGCTTGTAAAACATGGCCACTTCCTTGTGAATGGAAAGAGGGTGGATGTACCAAACTACATTGTAAATGAGGGAGATGTTATTTCTGTCAGGGAGAAAAGTAAAAAACTTAGTGTGATCAAGGAGGCACTTGAGGCAGCTGAGCGTAGGCAGATACCAGATTATTTGAGCCTCGACAAGGAAAAGATGTCGGCGAAGGTGGTATCTCTCCCGACAAGAGAACACATCACTGTGCCGATCGAAGAACAGCTTATTGTTGAACTCTATTCTAAATAGTTTTTATTGTTTTAAAGTGTTTGTGGAGGCCATATGTCCCATGCATATAAGAATTGGAGGAGTTTGATTGCGCCGAAGTTCCTGGAAGTAGACAAGGAGACATTTACGGATCGCTACGGCAAGTTTGAAGCCAAGCCCCTTGAGCGTGGATTTGGTTTGACGCTGGGAAACGCATTGAGGCGCGTCCTCCTCTCTTCTCTTCAGGGCGCCGCTGTCTACGCTGTTAAAATTGACGGCGTCCTTCATGAATTTTCTACCGTACCTGGTGTAAAAGAGGATGTTGTAAATATTATACTAAACATAAAGCAGCTTCGCTTGAAATGCCATAGTAATACGCCACAGACCATTACCATCGATGTATCAGGAGAAAAAGAGGTAAAGGCATCAGATATAAAGACTACGCCTGATATTGAGGTGCTAAATCCGGATCTCCACATAGCAACGCTTGGTGCAAAAGGTAAGCTTAAGATGGAAATGATGGTGAAGACTGGGAAGGGATATGTGCCGGCAGAACAAAACAAAGATCCAAACATGCCGGTTGGCACCATTCCGATCGATGCCATATTCTCACCCATAGTCCGCGTAAATTATTATGTAACAAATGCCCGTGTGGGGCAGAGGGCTGATTATGACAGGCTCGTTATGGAGATATGGACTGACGGATCTGTAAGACCAGATGATGCGCTCGCATATGCAGCAAAGATACTCAAAGAGCAGCTTCAGATATTTATTAATTTTGATGAATCATATGAACCGGTGGAAGATACGGAAAAGAAGGATCAAACAAAACTCAATCCAAACCTGTATAGGAGGGTTGATGAACTTGAGTTGTCCGTGAGATCCGCAAATTGCTTGGCGAATGCCAATATCCAATACATAGGTGAACTTTGTCAAAAAACAGAGAGCGAAATGCTTAAAACCAAAAACTTTGGAAGAAAGTCCTTGAATGAAATAAAGGAAATGCTAGCAAGTATGGGACTTTCGCTGGGCATGAAGATAGAAGGTTTTGATCCGAAAGATGCAAACAAATATGGGCCGAAGGATTTTGAATAATAGATGATGAAGCCGGAGGAATTTTTGTATGAGACATAGGGTTGCTGGCAAAAAGTTGGGGAGACCCACTGCCCACAGAAAGGCGATGTTGAGAAACTTGCTTACAAGTCTCATATTGAATGATCGCATCGAGACTACGCTTGCAAGGGCAAAGGAGCTCAGGAAACTTGCAGACTGGATGATAACGCTTGCAAAACAAAACACAATTCATTCAAGGCGGCAGGCGGCGATGTATGTTTATAATAAGACGGCACTGCAGAAATTGTTTACAACACTGGTGGATAGATATCGGGAAAGAACAGGCGGTTATACGAGGATTGTAAAGCTCGGCTACCGGCATGGCGATGCCGCTGAGATGGCAATTATAGAATATCTTACCGCAGAGATGAAACAAGAGGCGTCCGCTCCAAAGGGTAAGGGCAAAGATAAGGTGGAGAAGGCGACAGGAGAGGGAAGGAAAGAGGGGAAGAAAGACAAGAAGGAAAAGAAAGAGGAAAAAGAAAAGAAAGAAAAGAAAAGTGGCAAGAAAAAGACATGATGGGTAATGGCGTGTCATCTGATAAGATCCGTTTTGTTCGCTTGATCCTAGTAGCGCTTGTCTTGATATCAGCTGCCTGCGCAAAAGATGTTGTCACAGGCAAGACCACCCTAAATTATTATTCTATCGATTCTGAGATAAGGCTCGGAAATTATGTTATGAAACAGCAGTTGGATGAACTTACTCGTGCACACAAGACGTACGACTCCGATAAAGACAAGAGACAACTTACGCTTCTAAAGTACATAGTAGATGACATTGCCAAGGTCTCTCATTATCCAAACTTTCCATATGAGGTTCATCTTGCCAATCTTCCTATTGTGAATGCATGGTGTGCGCCGGGCGGTAAGGTGATGGTCTATGAAGGCCTCTGGGATCCTATGCGTGGTTTGGTGCAGAAGACTGATGTAGATGAGCTAGCGGCCGTGTTGGCGCACGAGATAGCGCATGCCAATGCGCGACATGTAACCGAGGCTATAAGTAAAAATACCACTATCTACACCCTAGGCTCCATTATGACCGGGGTCGCCTCTGCCGGCATCGGAAGAACTGGAGGACTTTTTAGAGATGTATTTGATGAAGGTTTCCGTGTATTTGTGCCTTACTATAGCAGACAAAATGAGGCAGAGGCGGATAGGCTAGGGCTCTATTACATGTCGAAGGCGGGGTATGATCCGCGTGCTATGGTGAGAATCTGGGAGCGCGCCGCTAAGATGAAGCGCGGCAATGAGGCGGATATATATGCAACACACCCCACAAGCAAAAAGAGACAGCGGCTCCTTGAGAAGTACCTCCCAAAGGCGATAGAGATATTTGAGAGGGCGTGTGCGGAGGGGCGGGGGAGGTGTTCTGATAGGATAAAGTCTTTTATCAGCCAAAAAAAGTAGTGTAATAATAACACATTACAAATTGGATGTCGTATAGTGCATTTTTTATTTGACACTCTCAAGAAAGTTAGCAACATTTTGAAATGATTACCGACTTATCTTGTGGAAGGCCTTAAAGGAGGGTTTATGGGGAGATATCTTCTGATAGCCATCTCGGCAGTATCGTTCTTCATCTATGGGTGTGAGGCATTTAAAGAGAGCTACAACACCCCGCCTGAGAAGGTATTAGAAGAGGTGGGTGTTTTGCCCGCTACGTCACCTGCTGGTAGTGGTGGTACGTTGATGGATGTTTCAAACCTCGAGTGTAAGGAAGGGCTCCCCGTGGATGTAGCCTATTCTGCCGGTTCGCCGGATGTTCCAGAAAACTCGGGATGGACGACAGCAGCAGAAAAAGGTGAGATTGTATCTACTAGCGTAGAAGATATGGGTGGCGGTGTTGCAAAGATATTTGTTTCAAAGGGGAATCCCGCTTCAGAAACACTGGCGCTCCTTTTCAAAGACCTTGGTGATGGAAAGGTCTCCGTCTGTGGCACCCTCTACTCCTCGTGTAAGGATGGTTGCGTTGGCGTCCCGGCAGTTTGGAGTGAGGTTGAGAAAGGCACGATAAATATGGCGAGCGCAGACTTCAAAAACGGAGTATTCGCATTTACATACACGTTGAAATTTAAGGCTGCTTCTACTGGTGAGGCAGGTGTGGAGATAGCGGGTGGCTATGTATCACATGGCTATGGGAGCTATGATCTGGTATCTGAAGCCCCTTCAAAGTAAGAAGCGTCTTAAAATTCTTTTATCCAAAAAAGATAAATCTCATCTCCTCATCCGTTTAATTTGCATTTGCCTTTAGCCCATTCGTTGGATATTATTTCTATGTGTACAAGGTAGCATTTATAACGGCGAAGAAGAGGGATCCTAAGTATCTTTTTCAAACCTCGGGAGTAGACCTCTCATCTCTTGCGCTGGAGGCGTATTTATCTGCGAGAGGCAAGAATATAGAGACGCTCGTCTCAGAAGAGGTCTCCGATATCATAAGGTATAGGCCGGATCTCGTTGCGATAACTGCCACCTCAGAGAACTACCCCCTGGCAATAAGGATTGCAAAGTCGGTGAAGGAAAACACTGGGGCGCGCGCAGTAATTGGTGGAGCCCATATAAGCTCCCTTCCATCTTCCATCGATCCTGTATTTGATGCTGGTGTAATTGGTGAAGGAGAGGAGACGCTGCTTGAACTTGTCAATTTCTTCTCAGGAAATCAGAAACTAGACGCCTCAATTATGTCTAGCATCCGTGGCATTGTGTATCGTGACAAAGACGATGTGTTTGTAACGCCTCCGAGGAGCGCAATTTCCGATTTAGGTTTACTCCCCTTGCCCAACAGAAAGAAGTGGGTGAGTAAGATAGGCATGGCATATTTAATGACCGCCCGCGGTTGCAATTTTAGGTGCACCTTTTGTGCGGCATGCAGGTTTTGGGGTGGAGGAGTGAGATTTTTTCCTGTAGGGCATGTCATATCTGAAATAAAGGATATAGCAGAAAACTTCAGACCCAAGGCGATAAGGATATTTGACGATATCTTCACACTAAATAAAGAAAGGGTGCGGGAGATTATTTCTAGACTCAAATCAGAAGGGCTCTCTCATTCTATATCCTATATATGTTGGAGCCGCGCCGATTTGATAGATGAGGACTATGTGAAGTTCCTCAAAGAGGGAAATTTTGTCTATGTTGCGTTTGGCGTTGAATCAGCTTCAGAGCGCATCATGAAGGAACTAAAGGGTGAAGGCATGAGTCTTAAGAAGGTTGAGAGGGCAATAGCCCTTTTGAAGGGGGCGGGCATCAATGTAGGGCTCACTTTCATACTCGGCACACCAGGCGAAAAGGATGAAGACATGCAGGCAACATATGATTTTATTGCGAGACACAAAGATGAGATATTGGACATAGAGTTGAACCCGTTGATTGCCTTTCCGGGTACGCCCATATGGGATGAAGCAAAAAAAGGGGGGCTTGTAAGCGATGATATGGATTGGGAGAGGCTTTCTGATACAGGCGTGATCACTACATTTGATTTCAACAACTACATCTACCTAAACCCAGCCATGCCTTTTGATAGATTTATGGCATGGATAGAGAGATTTAAGCTCCTATACATGGAGGTGATGACCAAGAGGGAGGTATTCGAGTTTAGGAGCAAGACATTTCCAAGTTATATCTTTCCATCTAGGCTCAAGAGATTACCTTGAGTCCGTACTTCTTTACTATTTGATCGAAATCTCCACCAAGCTTATGCACGAGTTCTCTGAGTTCCTTGTCCCTACATTCTGTAACACCATCCATGGCGGCAAGTGTTTCCATTACCTCAAATGGGTCTTTGTGGCACTCTTTTGCTATGATGTCTATAAGGACTAGTGGGTAGATGTCTCTTTTGAGTGATGCGAGGTATATTGCATACCAACTTGGTCTCTTTATGTTTTCGAATAGTAGGGATGCATAGTTGTATGCGCTCACGAGTTTTTCGAACGAAACTCCAGATTCCACACCTATCTTTCTTAGATTGAGCACCAGCGCCTCAAGTGATGCGTTGCCTAGGTCCCTTCCCACCCCCATTAGGCTTGCATCTACTATGTCTGCGCCGCATTTTACAGCCTCCAGCGTATTTGCCATTGCCATCTGGAGCATGTTGTGGGCATGGAATCCGATCCTGCAATGTGATCGCTTTTTTGCAAGACCTATATATTCCTCCACGTCATGCGGCATCATACATCCTGTTGTATCCACTATGTAGATTATATCTGCGCCTGAGTCTGAGAGCATGGCGACCGAATCTGAAACCCTATCTGCGCTCAGATATGGTGAGCGCGAGAGTTGCACAATGCTCATGAGCCCAAGTCCTTTGGTATGCTTTACAAATTTTATTGCACAACTTGCCTCATCAGGGCCTACTATGACCCTAAAAAAATCTATATATTCTGAGATCTCATCTATGTCTTCTAGGTGTGTGTATCTATGATGTCCTATTGCCCCAAGTAGTGCGCTCTTTCTCCCTTTGGCCGCTGCCTTTGCATATTCCAAATCGCTCATGTTAAACTTATAACCCAGCCTCCATGCGCCAAGTCCAAGCCCTTGGCTTGCCTCTATGTACTTTAGGCCTGCCTCGTCCAAGAAGCGGACAAGGCGCTCTATATGATAAAATTTGAATTGGAAGTCGATTAAATAGCTTCCATCCCTTATAGTAACATCCATAATCTCTATGTTTTTTGCGCTTGGGTTTGCCATACGCCAAGTATAACATCTTTTTTTAACTTCGGCTATATTATTTGTTTTAGTATTTCGAAGTAACCCGGCATCTTTTGTTTGTTGCTTTTTTATTTTTGTGCAGGCATACATATATTAGATATTAGTTTGTTGAGTTCGTATCGTGTTTGTCACTACCTCTTATGTCTTGGAATTCTAACAAAGGAGGCAACTTGCCGAAACCAGGATCTTGCCGGCGTCGAATTCCCGTAAAATTAATCCTTGTCATGATCGGCGCACTTTTTGGCCTTTTTTACATCAAGCACCGCCATGTTTCCAGGCATCACCTTTCCGAAACCAAGCGGCATGCAAATGACTTAGAAATTCCATTATGGATGCGCAAAGATACAGCACTTCGGGAGGAGACGTATTTTGTAAAAAAGGGCGATACATTGGAAAATATCCTTTTGTATATGGGAGTGGACAAAAACGTGTCCTCTCAGATTGTAGATGCCCTTTCTACCCTAAAAGGGATGAAACATCTGGACATCGGCGATGAGATTACATTTTATTTCGACAACAATGATTTATTGCAGAAGATTGTGTACGCGGCATCGCTTGCCGATGTATATTGCGTAGAGAAAAAAGATAGCGGCTATGTTGCCTATAAGATCCATATACCGGTGAGGAGGGAAACTGCTTTAATAAAACTTGAGATAAAGACCTCGCTCTATGATGCATTTATAGATGCGGGCGAGACGCCGCTTTTGGTAGACCAGCTTGTAGACATCCTCTCATGGGATATAGACTTCTACTCAGACCTTAGGAAGGGAGATAAGGTGAGTGTCATCGTTGAGAAGGAATTTGTGGGTAGTGAGTTTTTTAGATACGGCAGGGTATTGATGGTAGAATATAATGGGGAGGTAGTAAGTGTTGCGGGCGCTTATTTTGTAGGCAAGGATGGTGTTGGTGGCTACTATGATTCAGAGGGAAGGTCCCTTGCCAAAAATTTTCTAAAGACCCCGGTCAAGTTTACCAGAATATCTTCTGGTTTTGGGATGCGCGTCCATCCGGTTACGCACATGTTGAAAAAGCATCTCGGTACGGACTATGCGGCGCCCGTAGGTGCTCCTGTGTGGGCAATGGCTGATGGCGTTATCTTACAGAAGGGCTATAGCAGGACAAACGGAAATTATATTGCGATTAGACACAGGAATGGCTACGAGACGTATTATCTACACCTTTCCAGATTCCATCCATCTGTGAGCGTTGGCATGCGTGTGCGGCAAAAGGATATAATAGGTTATGTTGGTGCTACTGGGCTTGCCACAGGTCCACACCTCCATCTTGGTGTTAAATACAGAGGAGAGTTTATAGATCCATTGAAACTTAAGAAGGTGAAAGAGGAAGTCCTTGGGGGAGATGATCTCTTAAAGTTTAAGAAGTATTTTGATGAAATGCATCTTGTAATCTCGCTGGATTATGAGTCCCCTTTTGATATGCGAGGCCTATTTTTGGATTCCTACTCAGGGGGCGATGCCTAGTTTGTTATTATTTATCTCGCCTCCATTTCACTCTTTGCTTTAATTTAGAGGGTTTCATGTCAAAAAAGACTTTTCAAGTAGTGGCGCTTTGTTGTATATTTGGCTCGTTCGTATGTAGAGGGAGGAGATTTATGAAAAAGATAGTGTATGCGTTTTGGCTCTCTGTTTTTGTGATTGCATGCCCCAGCCCGCTTTTCGCCGCTTCTAATGTCTCACCCGAGTATAAGAATGGCGTGTTTATATCAGGTGGAGGCCTGATTGGCTTTGAGGCAAACAAGATAAAGGCGTTTGGTGGCGGTCTATCAGCGGAGGTTGGTTATCGCTTTAATGAAAGGTTTTCAGGGCTTATCCAGACAGGTATTGTGTATACGCGAGACAACGCAGATCTCCTCTTCTTTCCCATTGTGCCGACCGCAAGACTACATCTGGACAACAATATCTTCGGCTATCTCGGCATAGGATATGTGGCAATGCATGCCTCAAAGGGGCACAAATTTTCAGGCGCTCTCGCAGAGACAGGGAAGACATGGAACGGCTTTGACCTTTCCTTTGGCGGCGGCTATGAGTTTTGGATGAGTGAGAACTGGTCAATTATACCCCAGATAGGTTTTGATTATACAAGGATTGCATCATCTAATCTGTTTACACCGGATGCAATGGTAAACTTCACATTATATTTCTAAGATGATATTTGTCTTGGCTACCAAAAACAGGGATAAAGAGAATGAATTTCGTGCCCTTTTTTCTGGATTAGATGTTGAACTGCGTTTTCTAGGGGATTATCCAGGCGCCGCTGATGTTGTAGAGGACGGTTCTACATTTGAAGAAAATGCCTTGAAAAAAGCGAGATATGCACATGAACTGACCGGTGAATGGGCATTGGCAGATGATAGTGGCCTTGAGGTGGAGGCGCTTGGCGGTGCACCAGGCATATATTCTTCAAGATACGCCGGCAGGAAGGGTGATTATGATGCAAACAACAGGAAGCTAATGGAAGAGCTGAAGGAAGTGCCTCAGGGGAAGAGGGGTGCCAGATTTGTCTCCGTCATTGCAATAGTTGGCGGCGGAAATGAGTATGTGGTGAGGGGGATTTGTGAAGGTGAGATAGCCTTTGAGCCCCGCGGTAAAAATGGGTTTGGTTATGACCCCATATTTTACATACCTTCTCTTGGGAAGACGATGGCGGAGCTTGAGCCGCATGTGAAGAACGAAATAAGTCATCGCGGCAACGCCTTTAAAAGAGCGAGAAAGCTTTTACTTGAAATTTTAAAAGATAGTGGTTAAAGAGTTTTTGTATTCGGGGTGTAGCTCAGCCTGGTTTAGAGCGCCTGCTTTGGGAGCAGGAAGTCGCTGGTTCGAGTCCAGTCACCCCGACAGATACTAATTTTAGGACCATTGAAAAAAATAATTAGGGATGCCGCCGTTTTTTAGGTGGTCTTGCAAAAAATCGATTTGGTTTGATCAAAAGGGTGTCTGTGGTTTCTAAGTAGTATATAAGAGCTTTTCTAGTCTTGAGTTTCCTTCTTTTCTACTTTGTTGTTTGCTTCTGGTCCGTCCTTTTGCAGGCCGAGCCGCCTTTTTAGATACCCCTTAATCCGCTCCCAATGAACACTGATATGCGCTATCGTTGCAGTTATGAACCCTAGGAAGGCAGAGAATGCACCGCCACCTATACATCCAGGCCTCCCGCAGAAAGGGCAGACTTGGCATGAGGCATATAGTCCTAAAAATGCGAGGATAGACATCACATAACGGATGATGGCCGCCTTTAGTGAACCGCTCTTTTTGAGATTCGATCTTCCTTGGGTATGATTTTCCATGTGCATTAGAGGCAAACTATCACATCTTTTGGCACCAAGCAAGCCTTGGCACCTTTTCGTGATCGTGTGTCGTAGATCTGCGTATCGCAAATTGTACTACCTACTTCTGATGAAAATTCTTTCATAGTCCTTTACTCGCGGAACGATGGCGGGCCTGTCGTTGTCCTTCATCCATGTATCTACCACGCATTGATTACCATACTCATCTATAATCTTTATTGCCTTGTGGATGCGAGCTTCTCCAAGGAGGGTTGGGCCAACTCGAAATGCGTGTTGTTTGGATCCAATTTCCATCTGTGCATTAGACCAGAAGCCATGAACAAGACCATTCCCTTCATTTGCACAAGTCCAGTTTCTAACCTGTAGCCATAGTTGCAAAGATTTTTGATGGGTTGCTATTTTTAATAGATTAAGATGTGGGGCCAGATAGATTAATAATCAAAGAACGGGCCTTCCATTGTCGTTGGCAATTCATCTGTGATAGACTTTGAACAGTCTTCAGCGGGGTACAGCACTGCGCTTTTTATCAAATGGTTTCTACCAGCCTCAAGGCTTTGAATCAGTCTTGAGGTAGAATCTTTAAGTGCATCTTCGTCTGCTCCATAGAGAAAAACAGCACATCTAAGACCATCTAATACCATATCAACAACTGCGTCTGGACTGCAGAATCTCCATTCAGCGCCACCATATCCGCTGATGCCTTTCATGCTCCACTTTTGGCTGGCCACATCATATGTCAGTTCTATCTTTCCATTCCTCCATAAGCTAAGGGGGACCTCTGAGTCCATTTCTATCGTAAGTTTATAGGCCGAGATGTTATTGCCTAAAAATTCGCTGGATGCAGTAATTATCATCTTGTCATTTGGATTCCACCACTCATCCTCCTCCCGACATTCAAATCGCACCTGCTTTTCATCGTGGTGATTCGAGACATAATTTGGTGTGAACCAATTTACTTTGTCTGTTTCGAATCGGAAGGATGGAAGCACATCACCGATACCGTTGACCTCTACCATATCAATCCCTCCTTTTTGTGTTCAGGTTTGTGTTCAAGGGGTTTGCTACATTATACGAGGGTAGTAGGCAAGTAAAAATTGAAAATTGCGAGACGGGCTTGCCCAAGAATTCAAATGTACTTGCTAAAGTGCTCAAGACGGACTATTCAGAAGACAACAAGCTCATTCAAAATAGATCAATAAAATCCGATGGATTATGTATAAATATACTTCTGCAACGTGGGTGTTCGTAGCGCAACTTGCGCTCAAGGCCATGCCGATAATAATAAGGCAATGTCAAATGGTATTAAAGATATACTAGGCCGCTTCCGCCAGATGGACCTAGACGGCGATTTTCGGATCGACAGGGAGGAGTGCAGGCGGGCGAAGAAGAAAGGCCTTGATCCCTCGGAGGCGGACCTAAATGGGGATGGGGTAGTTAAGCTGGATGAGTATTTAGAAAAGCAAGGTGTCAGATACGAAGCCGAAAAGGCAAAAAGGATCCTCGGCTCTGGCATCTTCAGCGAAAAGTATGCCTTCTTAAAGGAGCATGGGCTTGGGGATAAGTATGAGGCCTTGGGAGTCATCATCAGTCTCTATAGTTTCGACGATAAAGAATTAGGTGAAAATTTAAGACGGCTTGTAGAGGTGGCGCCAGAATTTGTGACATTAGGCCTTGGATTCGTTGATATAGCAGGTTATTTATATCGCTACACCTCTAAAGGCGATGTGGCGAGATTGTTAGATGCGATAGAGGCAACCGGCGTTGCGAGCAGAAAGGAGATAGCAGACCTTGTGGGTTCGATGCTCAAAAAGAATCCAGGCCTTATTAGGGACTTTTTAGAAGATGGGGCGACTACCTTCCGCGCGATGCACGATTTGGGGTTTGGATGGGATGAGATTAAGAAATGCTTTGAAACAGATGCATCTCGCATGTTCTACCTTAGAGATGCGGTGGCATTTGTAAGAAAATATGGGATATTTTCCGATGAAGACCTAAAAAAGTTGATGGGGATGAGCATGGGGGATAATGGCGCAGGTCTTAGAATATTCAGTTTTGCTATTGAAGGCGCCACCCAGGCCTTGAGACGATACAAATTTACGGATGCGGAGATAAGAGAGGTCTTGCTCAAACTTGCCGGTTACCAGGCAGGAGGTATTGCTATTTATCTGCCAGAGGTGCTTGCTGGCCTTGAGTCAATAGGTATATCACCCAGGGAATTTATTATGGAGGCAATCGAGGATCTTGGTCCCAGTCAAGATTTAACGAAATCCATCCCGTTTACCACATTCGGAGAGGAGGGCAAATGGCTTGCAGATGCGTTACCAGACCCCGCAAAGAGGTTAGAGGTAGTCAAAGGATGCTTTTCTCGTGGCGTCAACTTTCGGGTAATGAGGGCGCTCTATGATGGGCTATCTAAGTTCTATGCGAGAGACGAGGCGTTTGAGGCCGCGATGAGGATAGCCACCGGTTTTAATGGCTACTTCGATTTTGAGGGATTTAAGGCGCTTACAGAATACCTTGAGGCCATGGCGGCGCCTACAGGAGTAAAAGGGGATTTTCTCATGCGGTTTTTGAAGTCAGGAAACTCCAGCTTTTCCAGTTTGCTATATGATGTTATTAAACCGCTTAGGGAGAGGGGCCTTTCTGATGATGATATATTAAGTATATCCTTTGATAGTCCATTTGTTACCCACACCGCATTTGAGACAGCAGAAGTCATTTCGCTTCTCAATAGGTTGAATCTCTATCAGACCCCAGATGAGGTTAATACCTTTTTGAATGTACTCTACTTTGATAGCAGTCGGGGATGGGTGCATATGGCTCCCGATCTGTCGTTCAAGCTTACGCCTGATAAGATCAAATGTCTCCTAAGCGATCCAGCGTGGCCCGAGGCAAGGTCCGCGTTTGGTTATACTGAAATATTGGATTTCTTGGAGTATACAATAAACTCAGGATACTTTGACGGAAAGAGGAAGCTTACAGATGTCATTGCAGACTGTGCATATCTAAAAGAAAGAGGGATATCCCGTTTTGGAAGGTATCCTGCAAAAGTAGTCGATAGGATGAGGCATCCCGACCCAAAGATGAAAAATGTACTTCTCATGACCCCTTATGAGGATCATAATGGGGCGTTCAATAGCAATGTCAGTAGTATAGAGAGACTAGTGGATGGAGGATTTAATATAGACATAGTTGAGGCAATGGGCGAGGAAGATCTCTACGGGCGGCTTGCCAAGCATCGGGACGGAAGTATATCTTATCTAATACTTTCCGGACACGGAAACCCACGCACATTGAGTATGCGGGAGTTTGATCGGCAAGATAGTGCCACAATTGACCTTACTGATGAGGAGGATTTTGTAGAGCACGTCTTCCCAAAGTTAAAAGATGGTGCGATGATAATACTTGCCTCATGCAGTACAGGGCAGGAGCTTGCGCCGAGGATTGCAGAGTGGGCGAGGAAGGCGGGCAAGAAGATTGAGGTTATAGCGCCTCCTGTAGACGTAAGCTCAAGCTGGACTGTAAAAGAAGGTAGGATTCATGTGACATATAGTAGTGATGCAGGCCCTGTTCAGGCAGTGCGGATATCTAGCCATCCAACTTCCCAGCCTGCACAAAAACAACGATCCAATAAGCAACGGTAGCATCAATATATCAGTGATGATATAAGGTCCTGCATACCACGTTGCCATCTCTAACAAAGCATAAGTGTAAGGGGCATATCTGAAATAATAAACCTAAGGGCCATTTTAACCAATATCCAAATTCCTTGATTGTATTTTTTATATTTTGCGCTTGCGCTACCAGTCTAAATATTATAGCGCAATTTAAAACAGCGAGGTCTTATGAATATTTATAAAATCGCCGCCTTGGCCATATTTGTTTTTGCCATTACTATTGTTGCGGGATGTGGGGGAGGAAGCGAGATTGGGGCACCCCAAGACGAGAAATTATACCAAGATATATACACACTCCTCACCGACACATCTTCCCAATACAAGAGGTTAAAAGAAGAGAAATCTACCGAAGATGAGGCAAGGGCAGCACTTGTGGAATGGTTAAGCGCCCAAGCGCTTGTTAAGGATGCCGGCCTGTCAGAAGATGGTTATACCGTATGGTACAATACCACCGATGGGATTAGCATGAACATCATTACCTATACAGACTCGTATCCTATGTATGACTTGTCCCCAAAGGCAGTATTGAGTCATGACACCTTGAGTCCAAAGGCATTGAAGTATTCTAGCGGTGTGGATTCACAGTCGCAATTTCTATTCATGTTCGTACCATTCTTTTGGGAACAGACCAAGGCCTGCATAGAGGAGGGCGGTGATAACGAGGCGTGCTCTGATGTAGACAATTTTCCATATACAGATCTAACAGGCATGAAGGATTTAAAAAAGTACTATGCCGATCCCCAGACGAAACAGCCGCTTTCAGTTCAATCATATATAGACAAAGATGCAACGGTAGAGTCTATGGAGTCTATCCTTACATCCGCCTTGCTGGGTGCCCACATCTTTATCCAGACGCATGGCGGTATTGCAAAGCGAGATGGAAAAGATTTTGGCTTTCTACTGACCTCTGAAGGGGTGGCATACGACCAAACATTTTTAAATAGAGTGCAAGATCTCAAGGCCGGCAAATTCTACATATCTACTTACGCGGACAAGCACTACTATGCGATCACGCCGAAGTTTATTACGGACTTCTTTAAGGGGCTTCAAATCTCAACAGGTGACTTTCATGTGTTTGTATTAGCATGCAAGAGCTTTAATGAATCTATGATAAACGCATTTATGACAAGCGGAGCCAGAAGCTATATTGGCTATACCGGCCTTGCCTCGCACCAGTTTGGATATGATTCTTTGATCTCAATATATTCTAACCTTATGAAAGGGATGAGTGTAAGTGATGCTGTAGAAAGCGCATTGCCATCAAAAGACCCTCTTAATTTGCTTACCTTTGTGCGAGCCGAGTCGGCATCGCCAGACGAGGCCTATTTCAATAGGATCTTTTTAAATATTGGCGAAGCAGAGTATGAAACGCCTGCTGTGCAAAACATATCTGTTATGGAAGATGCTATAGGAGGTATACTGACGACCAAGCCGGCGGAGGGTGAATGGGTTGGTAATGCAATAGGGGCCATAGCTATTACACTACCCGCTCTTCAAGAAGGAGAATATGATATAACTGCCACTACTGCAGGTGTTGTTGTAGAAGACAACACCAGTGGGATGCAATGGGTTGCAAACAAAGAGTGTAGAGAGAGTAATCCATTATGTAGTTGCAGTGGAACGGTCACTATTGAAAAGGTGACTGACAGGTATATCAAGGGGAGTTTTGATGTAAATGCTGCAGATAGTGGCAATGTTACTACTACTCAAAGCATAACCGGCACATTCCGTGCGGCAAGATAGTCGCATGTCTTATATGCCGGTCAATGCCTCATCTATAAAGATTACCTCTTCTAATAAGTTATTAAAAATGGTGGGTTAGGAAGCCTTCCATTTAGTCGTAGTCTTCGTATTTGTATAATAGTTTTTGAGACAATAATTCTAAAAGCCCAAGGAACCTTGGATAGGTTATTTTTGACTTGACATTTGTGTAATTACTTAATAAGAATGATTCTCAATAATGTTTGAGGAATAGATGAAGGTAGTATCAGAGATAAAAAGAAGAAACACAAGGCAAAGGACGCTTGTCTTAGAGGTCCTAAAGGCAGCCAAAACCCATCCTACCGCCCTTGAGCTGTATGAGTTAGCGAAGAAGATCATACCGTCGATATCGCTTGGGACAGTCTACAGAAATTTGGAGATCCTTGTTAAAGAAGGTGTAGTGAGGTGTCTTGAATTTGAGGGCGAGCCCAAACGTTTTGATGGAACCACTACACCACATGCGCATGTAAAGTGCCGGATATGCGGTATGGTAGATGATGTGGATCTTCCTATTTTAAACGATATACCAAATATCGTGAGGCAAAAGGTTGGTTTTTTAGGTGTGGATGTTTTGGTAAGTGTCTGGGGCATATGCCCCAAATGTTTATCATTAACCAAGGCCCCTAAAGGGGAGAAAGGAGATGTATTATGCAGCTCAAAGGTTCGCAGACAGAAAAGAACCTGCTCACCGCGTTCGCGGGAGAGTCGCAGGCAAGGAATAGGTATACATATTTCGCAAGCCAAGCGAGAAAGGAAGGCTATATCCAGATAGCAAACATCTTTGAAGAGACGGCAAATCAGGAGAAGGAACACGCCAAGCGGTTGTTTAAGTTTTTACAGGGCGGAGAGGTAGAGATCCAAGCCAAGTTTCCGGCTGGAGTGATAGGAAATACATCAGAGAATTTAAAAGCCGGTGCTGCAGGTGAACACTATGAATGGAGCGAGATGTATCCAACATTCGCTAAGGTTGCAAGGAGCGAAGGATTTGAGGAGATAGCAAAGGTGTTTGAATCCATCGCAGTTGCAGAGAAGCAGCATGAAAAGAGGTATCTTGCCCTTAAACAAAATGTTGATACAGGGAAGGTGTTTGTAAGGGATAGTGAGGTTGTGTGGCGCTGCCAGAATTGCGGATATATACATGTTGGAAAGGCCGCACCGGAGGCATGTCCTGCATGTGCCCATCCAAAGGCATATTTTGAGATCTTGGGTGAGAATTGGTAATACAAAACAAAGGAGATGTTATGGAGGAAAGGAAAGGTCTAGTCTCGATGAAGGGAAATCCACTTACGCTGCTTGGAAGGGAATTAAAAATTGGTGACAAAGCGCCAGATTTTTCAGTGCTAAACAAGGACTTGCAGCCTGTAACCAACTCGATTCTAAACGGCAAGACAACCATCATACTTACGGTGCCTTCTCTTGATACACCGGTGTGCGATATGGAAGTGAGAAAATTCAACAAAGAGGCCGCTTCTTTAGGTTCTGATGTTCAGATCCTTGTGATTAGCATGGATTTGCCGTTTGCCCAGAGCAGGTGGTGCGGCAATGCCGGCGTTGATAAGGTTATGACCTTGTCTGATTTTAACACCGCCAGCTTCGGTTCCAACTGGGGAGTCCTGATAAAGGAGGTTCGCTTACTTGCAAGGGCGGTTTTTATTGTAGACAAATATGGAAAGATAGCCTACACCCAACTTGTACGAGAGTTGACAAATGAGCCAGATTATGAATCGGTGTTAAAGGCAGCTCGTGAATTGGTTATTTAGTGCAATAAAATGGGAGAGAACTAAAAGGAGGGTATATGAAGAACAGGCTCGAGATTTATAAGTGTGAGATATGCGGCAATATAGTAGAGGTGGTACATGTTGGCGGAGGTGAGTTGGTGTGTTGCGGGAAGCCAATGAAGCTTTACGCAGAAAACACGGTAGATGCCTCCAAAGAGAAACATGTACCTGTTCTGGAGCGAGTGGATGGCGGCTTCAAGGTTTCAGTTGGGTCTGTGGCTCATCCAATGGAAGAGAAGCACTACATAGAATGGATAGAGCTGATTGCTGACAATAAGGTTTATAGGCAGTTCTTGAAGCCGGGCGATGAACCATCCGCCGTTTTTAATATAAATGCTTCAAATGTGTGGGCTAGGGAATATTGCAACCTGCATGGTCTATGGAAGGGAGGTATGTGATGTTGAATAAGGAGATTTTATCTGCGTTAAACAAACAGTTTTCTGCTGAGTTGGGTTCTGCCTATCTTTATCTATCCATGTCTTCATACTTTGAATCTAAAAACTTGAAGGGTTTTGCCAGCTGGATGAGGTTTCAAGCAAAGGAAGAACTTTCTCACGCAATGAAGATATTTGAATATGTAGCAGACCGTGGAGAGAGGATTTCTATGTCTCCTATTCAGAAGCCTAAGGAAGAATGGGCATCTCCTGTAGAAGCGATTAAGGATGTATTTGAGCATGAAAAGGAAATTACAAAGGGAATAGATGAGCTGGTTAGTCTAGCGATCTCAAAGTCCGATTATGCCACAAACAATTTTCTACAGTTCTTTGTCTCGGAGCAAGTGGAGGAGGAGTCTACCGCTATGTACATATACGAGAAAGCAAAGCTTGCCTTAGAGAATCCTATGGTCTTGTTTATGCTCGACCGTGAGTTGGCGGAGAGGAAACAGTAATATCAACATATTAAAAAGAAAGGAGCGCGTATGGCTATCAGATTCAATGCAGATGAGATATTTGAAATAGCCGAGAAGATAGAACAAAATGGAGTTAGTTTTTACAGAAGTGCAGCCGAGATGTTTAAGGGCAAAAAGGAAGCAGACCTTTTCAATCAACTTGCTTCTATGGAGGAACAGCATAGGCTCATATTTGCGGCGATGAGGAGCGAAGCCACCAAACTTAAAGATATGGAAGATGCCCTTTACGATCCTGACAACGATACACAAAAGTATCTGCATGCGATTGCAGATGGGAAGGTGTTCGTTTCAGGAGACGACAAATCAGTAAGTTTTAGCGGAAGAGAAACTAAGAGTGAGATCCTAAAAACAGCCATAGGGTTGGAAAAAGACTCCATAATATTTTATCTAGGCATGAGGGACATGGTGCCTGAAAAGCTTGGAAGATCTAAGATGGATGAGATAATAAATGAGGAGAAGAGACATATAGTTATATTGAGCGAGATGTTTTAAATAAAGTCATTTTAGGAAGGGACTTGATAGAACCTATGAAGGATCCATTTCAAATAGTAGATAATGTAGTGGATATCAATGATGCCCTGTTCAATGTGACCCATGGGCTTTACATATTGACCGTTGCACTTGATGGAAAGTTAAACGGGCAGTGTTTAGATGCGCTCATGCAGGTGAGCAACAATCCGCCAATGATAGCCATGGGACTTGGCAAACGCTCCCTTACCCATGAGATGATACTAAAAGGCGGGGCGGCAGTTGTAAATGTAATTGACAAGGAAGATCCGGAGTGGATGGAGAAGGTGAAGCTTTTTGGATTTGTCTCGGGGAGAGATGTGGACAAATTCGCCAGATTTGATAAGTACGAATTGTCATCCAATGGTGCCCCGCTTCTCTTGGATGCAAAGGCATTTTACGAGATTCAGGTTTTAAAAGATCTTACTGTAGATGTTGGTACACACAATATCTTAGTAGCCAAAGTTACAAGGGCAGGCGTAAGTATTCAGGGAAGGCCGCTCACCTATAATGAGTATAGGGAAATAAAAATGAAGAGGAGGCAAATATGAAGAAGTATGTGTGCACTGTTTGTGGTTATGTATACGACCCAAAGGTCGGCGATCCGAATCATGGTATCCCTGCGGGAACCGCCTTTGAAGACCTGCCGGAAGATTGGGTGTGTCCAGAGTGCGGCGTTGGCAAGGAGTATTTTGAAGAGCAGGAGTAATAAGTAGGAGTGGTTGGTATGGAGGCCATAAAGATTTCGGAACATGTGTGGTGGGTTGGTGCCATAGACTGGGGGTTGAGGGATTTCCACGGTTATACCACATCGCGCGGATCTACATATAATGCATATCTTGTGATTTATGATGAGGCAGTCCTTGTGGATACGGTTAAAAAACCGTTCATGGGCGAAATGATGGAACGAATTTCGTCTGTGATTGAACCGAAAAAGATATCTTACATCATTTCAAATCATGCTGAGATGGATCATTCTGGCTGCCTCCCTGAGGTTATAAATGAGATATGTCCTAAAAAGGTCTTTACTTCCAGCCGCGGCAAGAAGGCGCTCTTTGATCACTTCGGGCTGGATAACCTAACGGCCGTGGAGGATGCTCAAAAGATAGAGTTGGGTGGGGCGCATTTTGTGTTTATTGACACCCCAATGCTACATTGGCCAGAGAGTATATTTAGCTACCTGGCTGGCGACGGGATATTGTTTTCACAGGATGTATTTGGGATGCACCTCGCCACATCCAAGCTATTTGATGACGAAGTTGCCCCATATATCTTAGAAACCGAGGCCAAGAAGTATTATGCAAATATCATCACCCCATATTCCAATCTAGTTTTGGATCTGCTTAAGAAATGGCCGAGCCTAAATCTGGATATCAAGATTATCGCACCTGACCACGGTCCGATCTGGAGAAGTGACACAAAAAGCATCATCGATTGGTATAAAAAGTGGGCACTTGGGACTACAACTTTAAAATCTCTGGTGGTGTTTGATACCATGTGGAAATCCACAGAGCAGATGGCGCTACATATTGCAGATGGAATAACAAGCGAGGGCGTTGAGGCCAAGGTTATGCCGCTATATGCAAGCAATAGGAGCGATGTTGCAACCGAACTGCTAGACGCTGGTGCGGCGTGTTTTGGTACTCCGGTGCTAAATGGGCAGATGTTTCCTACGGTGGCTGATGTTATGACATATATCAAAGGACTCAAATTCAAGAACAAGATAGGTGTCGCGTTCGGGTCATATGGTTGGAACGGGTCTGGGATAGATATGCTAGAAGAGGAAATGAAAAAGATTGGTATGGAGCTTGTCGAGCCTGCGCTTAAAGTGAGGTACGTCCCGAAAGATGAGGATTTGAAAAGATGTGTTGAAATAGGGAAGTCCGTTGCCATCGCTTTAAAAGAAAGGAGTGGTGGTAACTGTGCATGATGTGAAAGACAATGTAATTATAAGATATGAAGCGCGGTCAAATGACATAAAGTTTCGCGGCATAGGGTTTACCAAGGAAAGGCTTAAAAAGATTAAAAAGGCGCTGCATGCGCTCCACACGCTCGAGATAATGGCAACAAATATCTATCGCTTCCATATCGGTAATGATAAAGATGAGGTAACAAGAGAGCTTATTGCCGCTATGTTAAATGAGATGACGCATATACAGGAATTTCAAACTAAGCTTTTAGAATATGGGTTTCGACCAACTTTGTTTCGCGCCATGTATTGGATCGTTGGTTTTGTTATTGGGTTTGTCTCAAGGATCTTTGGCAAGAAGACAATCTTAAAGACTGGAATATGGGTTGAAACAAGGGCGGTGAATCATTATCAAGAGTTTTTGAGAGATGTCGAGTGGGATGAAGAGTCTAGAGTAGTCGTAGAGAGGGCAATGTTGGACGAAAAACATCATATAGAGACATGGAGTCGCCTACTCCTTAATTATGCCCTATGAATAAGAACCTAGTTATTAGGGCGGTACCATTTTTTTCGTCTGCTACTGATGACGATATTTTAAAAATAGAGAAGATATCTACCGTTACAAAATACGATTGCGGTGAGATTATATTTTTAGAAGGTGAGGTGGCAAAACGGCTCTCCGTGCTGATTGATGGAGTGGTGGAAATAGTAAAGACCTCCGAAGATGGTAGAGAATTGTTAGTAAGGAAAATCACCCGTCATGGAGAGGTGTTTGGCGAGGCAGCCGTGTTTTACAAAGAAAGGTATCCTGCCACCGCTATTGCTAGGACATCATCTTCTGTTCTCCACATAAGTAAAGATGGCTTGGTAGACCTAATTAAGCAGAATCCAGATTTTGCGATGAGGATAATAGGAACTATGGCTAAATTACTCCACCACCTGAATGCCCTCCTCGAGCAGATTTCGTTTAGGCCTGTTTTGTCTAGATTGGCATCGTACCTACTGGCATTATCTAGGCAGTTTCAAAGCGTGGAATTTAAGATACCAATTAAGAAGCGTGAGCTAGCCTTTCAAATAGGAACTGTGAGCGAGACCCTTTCCAGAAACTTAAGAAAACTGGTTGATAGCGGCATTATCGAGATGAATCGCGATATTGTCATTATCCGCGACGAGGCAGCCTTGAGTAGGCTTGCTAGTGAGGTATAATCGGTCAGAAAAAACGCCAATTTGTTGACCAATGTCAAGTGTATCCCGCCCATCTTTCTGTATATAGCCTATGGTCTTTAAGAGGAGATGTTTATGGCGATAAGGAAGATAGTCCATATAGATGAAGAGAAGTGTAATGGCTGCGGCCTCTGTATTCCTGCCTGCAAGGAAGGGGCGATTAGGATCATTGATGGAAAGGCTAGGGTGGTGAGTGATGTATACTGTGATGGGCTCGGCGCGTGTCTTGGTGAATGTCCGCAAGGCGCTATAACAATCATAGAGCGAGAGGCAGAAGAGTTTGACGAGGAGGCTGTAAAAAAACACCTTGAGGAAGAGGCACATGCTTTAGGTGCCCATGAGTCTCCTTGTGGTTGCCCTGGCGCAAGGGTTATGGAGATAAATAGAGGGGGCGAACGAGAGGAAGGAAAAAGGGATACAGTTGAGATATCATCTGAACTTAAGAATTGGCCACTTCAACTGATGTTAGTTCCTCCGTCTGCTCCATATCTTCAAGGCGCAGATGTTGTCTTTATGGCTGATTGCACAGGCTTTGCTTATCCAAACTTACACCGGGATTTTATCAGGAATCGTGTGGTTATAATAGCGTGCCCAAAGCTTGATGATACAAATTTTTATCTAAGGAAGCTTACCGAAATGGCTCGCCTGAACCGATTCAGGTCGGTAGAAGTGGTGATGATGGAGGTGCCGTGTTGCCAAGGACTTGGGTTGATCCTTGAACAGGCCTTTAAGGCGGCGGGTCAGGATATCTACATAAAGAAGACAATCATTGGAATTGGTGGAGAGGTTATTAGATAGAACGAGGCAAACAGGAAATTAAAAAGGAGGGTATTATGGATATGTTCTGTTATCAGTGTGAGCAGGCGGCAAAAGGAGTTGGTTGCTCTGCATATGGTATATGCGGCAAATCGCCTGAGACATCCAATTTGCAGGATCTGTTAGTCTATGTCCTAGAGGGTATCTCGCAGTATGCAAGCAGGCTGCGCAAGAGAGGAGTTCAAAGCATAGAACTCGATAGGTTTGTAGTAGAGGGGCTTTACTCTACGGTGACGAATGTGAATTTCGACGCATCTAGGATAGAAGGGTTGATATACAAGGCATATGAGCTTAAAGAGAAGGCAAAGAATATCTATTTTGAAGTTACAGGCGAGACCCCTTCACTAGAGGGGCCAGCAAATTGGCGTCCTGCCGATACAAGAGAAGGCCTGCTCAAGCAGGCTAAGTCTATAAGTTTCGAAAGCAAGGCGAAGTTGTATAGCAAGGATGTTATAGGGCTTAAAGATCTTATTCTGTACGGTCTTAAAGGTATGGCGGCATATACAGATCATGCTGCACTCCTTGGGTGGGAAGATGGGGGGATATATGCCTTTTTCCATGACACGCTGGATTTCCTTACCATGAGTGATGTGACGATAGAATCTTTGTTGGCAAAGGCCCTTGAATGCGGTCGTGTGAACTTGGAAGTGATGCGTATGTTGGACGAGGCCCACACCAAGACATTTGGACATCCTGTGCCCACTAATGTGAGGATATCGCCAGTCAAAGGAAAGGCGATCTTGGTCTCAGGGCATGATCTATTAGATTTGTATGAATTATTGAGACAGACCTCTGGTACCGGAATCAATGTGTACACACACGGCGAGATGCTTCCTGCGCACGGATATCCAAAGCTCCATGCGTTTACCCATCTTGCTGGAAACTATGGCGGCGCCTGGCAGGATCAGCACAAAGAATTTGCAGAATTTCCCGGCGCTATACTGATGACGACCAATTGCCTTCAAAAGCCACTTGATTCTTACAAAGACAGGATATTTACCTCTGGTCTTGTAGGATGGGAGGGTATACCGCATATATCTAACAGAAATTTTAGGCCGCTGATTGAGGCAGCACTTAGGTCTCCAGGCTTCGAAGATGATGCGCCAGAGAGGTTTATAAAAGTTGGTTTTGGTCATAATGCAGTGTCAGAGGCCCTTCCGAAATTGCTTGATTTGGTGAAGAAAAACAAGATCAGACACTTCTTCCTTATTGGAGGGTGTGATGGTGCAAAGTCAGGCAGGAATTACTATACTGAATTTGCAGAATTGGTACCAGAAGACTCTATTATTATTACACTTGCGTGCGGCAAATACAGATTCAACAAGAAGCAATTCGGTGAGATAGAAGGGATTCCAAGGCTACTGGATGTGGGACAGTGTAATGATGCTTATTCCGCAATACAAATTGCTATTCTGCTGGCCAATGCCCTTGGTGTGGATGTAAATAGCCTTCCGATTTCGCTTATACTTTCATGGTATGAGCAGAAGGCCGTATGCATATTACTTACACTTCTCTCCCTTGGTATAAAGAATATAAGGCTAGGTCCATCACTTCCGGCCTTTATAACACCTAATGTGCTAAGTTTGCTGGCGGAAAAATATAATATTATGCCAATAAAGACGGCGGCAGAGGATATAAAAGCAATACTTGGATAAAACTTACATTACCCAATGGATTCGATATATGTCTTATAGCCACCAGAGAGGTTTTTGACCTTGTAGCCATGCTGTTTCAAAATCCTCTCTGCAAGGTATCCTCTGTAGCCCACCTGGCAGAATACTACGATTGTCTTGTCTTTTGGCAGCTTATTTAGGTTGGCCCTCAATTTATCTATGGGGATGTGACTAGATCCTTCTATAGTCCCTAGCGCCCTTTCGGCGTCTGTCCTCACATCAAGCAGTAGATAATTTTCTCCATCTTGTAGTATGCTAGGTATGTCGTGCCAATGCACCACTTCCGAAAGCCCTTCTACAATGTTGGATGCAACTAGTGCAGCCATATTTACGGGGTCCTTTGAAGATCCATATGGCGGGGCGTATGCTAGATCCAAATCCTTTAATTCCATAACGCTAAGACCAGCGTGGATAGCGGATGCTATGACATCTATTCTCTTATCTACCCCTTTTGTTCCTACGATCTCTCCGCCATATATCTTCCCATTTTCATTATTAAAGATGAGTTTTATCGTCATAGGTGTTGCACCTGGATAGTAACTTGCGTGGTCAAAAGGATGTATATAGCACTTTGAGTAGGTTATTTGGTTTGCATTTAGATATTTTTCCGAACAGCCTACCGATGCCACTGTCAGTTCAAAGAATTTGACTACAGATGTTCCAATGGCGCCTGCATATGACGAGTTTCTATTATTGATCGCATCAGCAACTACCCTTGCCTGTTTCGCAGCCGGCCCAGCCAGCGCTATCCCCCATTTTGTATCTGTGATCGGATTCTTTGTTACAACCGCATCGCCTATAGCGAATATATTTGGATCCGAAGTGCGCATCTCTTGATCTACTATGATAGCCCCGTTCTTTTCCGTGTCTATTCCGGCATCTCTCGCTATTTTGGTTTCAGGTCTTATACCGATGGCTAGTATCGCCATGTCTGAAGATATCTTTTCGCCGTTTTCTAGTAAGGAGACTAGTCGATTGTTCGCCCTTTCAAATCCGGTTATCCCACTACCTAACTTGAGCCCCACATTGTGTGAGACGGCATGCCTTTCTAATATCCTTGCTATCTCAGGGTCTAGATTTGGCATTACTTGAGTGAGTTTTTCAATTATGGTCGTTTTGATTCCCCTCCTTGTCAGGTTTTCGGATACCTCAAGGCCTATAAATCCACCTCCGACCACTACTGCTTCTTTTGGCCTGTGGTTCTCAATGTATTTTTTGATTCTGTCTCCATCCGAGATTGTGCGCAGTGTAAATATCCGCTCGTCATCTATCCCTGGGAGTGGCGGCCTTAATGGGAAGGCGCCAGGCGAGAGTATTAAGATGTCGTACTCTATCTCACTAAGTGATGAGTTCCTTAGGTCTTTTAAGACAACCCTTTTCCTTTCTCTATCTATCTTGATGGCCTCGGTGAGTGTATGTACCTTTATATTGAATCTCTCTTCAAATTCTTTTGGGGTTTGGATGATTATCTCATCAAGCCCTTCTATTACACCGCCGATGTAGTAGGGGAGTGCGCAGTTTGCAAATGAGATATATTCACCCTTCTCAATCATTGTTATTTCGTCGTCTTCGTTTAAACGTCTTAACCTAGTAGCACAGGCTGCGCCTCCTGCAACACCGCCTATGATTACTATCTTCCGTCTCATATGCCTTCACCTTTCTTCTATGTTTTAGTGATACATATCTTAATTTTGCTCTGCAAAGAGCCGTGTGCTTAGGTATCTTTCACCGGTATCAGGGAGGATCACCACAATAAGCCTCCCCCTGTTCTCTTCGCGCCTCGCAACCTCCACCGCCGCATAGACAGCAGCGCCTGACGATATGCCTACTAGAAGTCCTTCCTCCCTTGCGAGTCTTCTCCCCATTTTGAGGGCATCTTCGTTGGAGACCTGTATGATTTCATCTATGGTATCCCTGTTCAACACGTCTGGCACAAAGCCTGCGCCGATCCCTTGTATCAAGTGAGGTCCGGGGTTCCCCCCAGAAAGCACTGGGGATGCCTCAGGTTCCACCGCAACTGCCTTGAAGCTTGGCTTCCTTTTTTTGATCACTTCGGAGACTCCGGTGATGGTGCCGCCGGTGCCAACCCCAGATACAAGGATATCCACTTTACCATCGGTGTCATTCCATATCTCTTCCGCCGTCGTCTTTCTGTGTATCTCCGGATTTGCCTTGTTTTTAAATTGCTGCGGCATGAATGAATTTTTTATAGTGGAACAGAGCTCCTCAGCCTTTTCTACAGCGCCTCTCATTCCCTTTTCACCTGGCGTAAGGATCAATTCGGCGCCAAACGCCTTGAGGAGATTCCTCCTTTCTGTGCTCATAGTTTCAGGCATTGTGAGGATAAGCTTGTAGCCCCTTGCTGCTGCGACCATTGCGAGTGCAATTCCTGTATTGCCGCTGGTAGGTTCGATGATCACAGTGTCCTGATTGATTAGCCCCTCCCTTTCTGCTGCCTCTATCATACTCACACCGATCCTATCTTTTACAGAGCCGCATGGATTAAACGACTCCAACTTACCTACTATTTCAGCAGGTAGCCCCTTTCCTATCTTGTTTAGTCTTACTAGCGGTGTGTTGCCTATGAGCCTTGCAACATCATCTGCTATCTTCATTTTCTCCTCCTATATATTGTAGTTTATCTCCCCAGAGAGTGCCGTATATTCTTCAATGAGCTGAAGAAGGCTTATGTTTAGTGCCTCACTCATCCTTTTAGATATCGTGTTTAGAATAAACGTAGCCGTAGGATCTTTGTGTATCTCCCTCGGTTTGATGCATCCACCTATACCTTCT
>Ga0078972_1006121_pt1 | contig 29173 bp, 34 predicted proteins | sample YelNatPaOPGAMG01_FD_67568 | JGI IMG/M metagenome (GOLD analysis project Ga0078972, IMG submission 67568) | Hot spring thermophilic microbial communities from Obsidian Pool, Yellowstone National Park, USA - OP-RAMG-01 (SPADES assembly) (version 2) | ecosystem: Environmental > Aquatic > Thermal... | reverse complement strand
CGATTTGATGATGAGCAAGGGGGCTGCTTCGGTAAGGGCTTTTGCTACACACCCAGTACTTTCCGGTTCGGCTTATGAGCGCATTCGCGACTCAAAGCTTACCGAACTGGTTGTAACCGATACCATACCGTTGCGTACCGACAAGGATACCACTAAAATTAAAGTGCTTTCGGTTGCAGAGCTTTTTGCCGATGTTATCAATAAGGTTTATAACTATCAATCAATCAGCGAAAAGTTCATTATTTAGTTTCTGTAATAATTTTTTTCTATTTTTGCAGTCCATTTCCCTCACGATAGGGTACGATGGGGGGCTGGTTAAGTGTTTGAGGGACAGCCCTGAGTAGTGCCTAAGTAATAACATAAATTATCAAGAGTAAATGAAAACAATTGAACTTTCAGCAGCCCCAAGAACCGAAACCGGTAAGAAAGCTGCTAAGCAAAGCCGTAAATCGGAATTTGTGCCCGCCGTTATTTACGGTGCAGGGGAAAATATCATGATTGCGCTAAACGAGAAGGAACTTAGGAAGGTGATTTACACCCCTATTGTTTACCTTGTAAAACTTAACGTTGATGGCAAGGTTCATGATGCAATTATTAAAGAGGTACAGTTTCACCCGGTTACCGATAAGATTTTACATGTCGATTTTCTGAAGGTATCGGAGAACAAACCCATTACCATTGGACTACCCATTAACCTTGTTGGACAGGCTGAGGGTGTTAAAGCTGGTGGTAAACTGTTGCAGGTGGTTCGTAAAATCAGGGTTAAAGGTTTGGCTAAGGACTTGCCCGATGCCATTGAAATTGACGTTACCAAGCTTGGTATTGGTAAGAGCATAATGGTGGGCGAGCTCAGTTTCGATAAGTTTACCGTTATTGAGCCCAAGAGCATGGTGATTGCAACTATTAAATCGACCCGTGCTGCTCGCGAAGCTCAGCAGGAAGAAGCTAAATAAGTAGTTCAAAGTTGAAGTATCTAATTACCGGGTTAGGGAATATCGGAAGTGAGTATTCCAACACCCGACATAATGTAGGATTTATGGTGTTGGACGCTCTTGCTAAGGCGTCCAACATTTCTTTTGCCGATGCCCGTTACGGTTTTGTGGCTCAGCTTAAGCATAAGGGACGTACCTTTGTGCTTCTCAAACCATCAACCTACATGAACCTTAGCGGTAAGGCGGTTAACTATTGGTTGCAAAAGGAAAATATCCAGCTGGAAAACCTTTTGGTGGTGGTTGATGATATAGCTTTGCCCCTTGGGGCAATCAGGTTAAGGCCCAAGGGTAGCGATGGCGGCCATAATGGGCTTAAAAATATAACCGAGGTGCTTGGCACAGAGGATTTCGCCCGACTTCGCTTTGGCATAGGTAATGGCTTTAGCCGGGGTCGCCAGGTCGATTATGTTTTGGGTGAGTGGACCGAAGAGGAGATGAAGGCTCTACCCGAACGTCTGACCTTGGCTGGCGAGGCTGTGCTTGCCTTTGGCACTATCGGTGTTGAGCGTGCCATGAACCTTTTCAATAACCGATAGCATTATGGCATCGATGCGGGTTGATAAATGGCTTTGGTTTGTTAGGGTTTTCAAGACCAGAACCCTTGCCACCGAGTATTGCCGAAAGGGACGTATCGTGCGCAATGGGGTAGCGCTCAAACCCGCCCAGGAAATCCAAATAGGCGACACCCTTACAGTTCGCAAACCGCCTGTAACCTATACCTTTAGGGTGAAAGATTTACCCAAAAACCGCCTTGGTGCTAAGCTGGTTGAGGGTTACATGGAGAATCTTACTCCGCCCGAGGAACTGCAGAAACTCGACCCATCGTTCATGGCATTCAACATTTACCGCGAACGCGGAACAGGCCGCCCCACCAAAAAAGAGCGTCGCGAGATAGATGAACTACTCGACTCCGGCTATGGGGGCTTCGACTGGGACAGCTTTGAACCCGACGCCGACGATTTGGTTGATTAATACATTCCGTTGCCAACCCCGTGGGTAAAGCAATAACTTGCAGAATTGCCCAAGATTACACTACCAATCAATCCTCTTTATAAACCGATGTTATTTCGGCTATGAATAACCTATGAAAATCGCTTTTAGGGTAGTGCTTTTCAATGATGCTCTTATCAAGGAAATTCTCAGGCTTAATGTCGTCGATGTATAGTTTGCGGCATTCAATTACCAAACGAGCCTCGTTGAAAGCTATAGCACTTTGCAAGCTACTAACACTTAAGCCGGCAGCCTTGGTTTTATCGATATCGCGCCCCGATTTGCTGCCACACAGTTCCAGCGCTGTACGCCATTTATCATCAAAGAAGTTGAGAGTGAAGTATTCGTTCTGCTCTACAAATTGTAATGTGTAGCGCTGTGGGCGAATAAAGATGAATGCCACGGGTTTATTCCATAGAATTCCAAATCCGCCCCATGAGGCTGTCATACTATTATGCTTTTCCTTGCTGCCCGCTAGTATTAGCATCCATTGGTTATCGAGCAGGTCGAAGGTGTTTTCGTTTAACTCAAACGGCGAAATGAACTTGTAATTTTTTGGTTCCATGACAATTCCTTTAATTTGTGGCTAATCGATAGGTATTCCCAAGTAGTTTCGAACCAGCAAACCAATTCCAAAGGTTAATGCCGATACACCAAGGCTAATGACCACCATCTCAATAAAACGATGTTTGAAGTTGAGGTTTTTGGCCACAGCTATGTAGAAGTTAAAGGCAAAAATGATTGCTATTGCAAGCGTAAGGGTTACCGCTAAGGCTAACATGTAGCTCGTGAGCAACAGGAATGGGCTGATGAGTATAGTTACGGTAAAAACATAGGCCAAACCAGTGTAAATGGCCGATTTACCAGCGTGCCGGTCATCGTTTTCGGTTTTAACCGACAGGTATTGCGATGCAGCCATTGAAAGCGATGCCGCAATGCCGGTAATTAGCCCAGCAACGGCTATCAGCCTGGTGTTTTGCATGGCAAGGCTAAAACCAGCTAATGCACCGGTAAGTTCCACCAGCGCATCGTTAAGGCCAAGAACCATTGAACCGGCATATTCGAGCCGTTCTTCCTGTATTAAAGCAATAAGTTGGTCCTCGTGCTCCTCCTCCGATTTCCTAACGGCTTCAACCTCGGGCATGTATGGGATAACTCGCTCGTAAACTTCTTGGATTTTTTCTTCCTCACGTTCCATAAGCCTTAGTGCAAATGTTAACCCGAGTATCCTGCCACAAATGGTGTAGAACCAAACCACCGTTCTTTTGGGTGCCATATCAACACCCGATATCTGCTTAAAAATATTGTAGTGTTTTAACTCCTCGCCAGCAATTTTCGACAGAACCGCTTTATTGTTCTTATCGTTAGTAGATTTTGCCAGGTTTTTATATACCTGGTAACCTGTAATTTCCTCACGCTGGAATAGTTTGGCATGCTTTATAAGTTCTTCGCGAGTCATTTTAGTATAATTTACTTTTTGTTGAAGTATTGTTTAAGTTTTGCCATTGTGTTGGCAATGGTTTCGGCATTTGTAATCTGAATGGTGTTTTCCGGTAGTAAGTCTGCCGTAAACGAAAGCCCGGTATGGTTTGCATTATAGCGGGCAACAATTTCGCTTCCGCTCATGTGAAACTGGGTTACCCCAAGCTGTGCAAGTTCCAGTATATTATTATGGTTTATGCCTCCGCCTGCAATTAAGGTTATTTTGCTACCACCAATGGTAATAAGTTGCCTAATTAGTCCGGCACCATCTATGGCTTTACTTTTTTGCCCTGAGGTTAAAAGGAAGTTACAACCACAGCTCATAATGTCCTCAAAAGCTTTAAGTGGTTCGGGCATAATATCGAAAGCACGGTGAAAGGTAAAGGTAAGCGGTTTGGCCGCCCAAACCAGTTCGGTGGTTCTTTCCTTATCGAGTGTGCCATTAGCCTTTAGAATACCACTAACAATTCCTTTAGCCCCAAGTTTTTTGCATATTTCCACATCGCGGAGCATTTGGCGGAATTCCATTCCGGTGTAAACAAAATCGCCCGGGCGGGGACGGATAAGCACATTAACCGGAATGGCAAGTTGGTTAAGGGTTTCGGCTATGCAGCCAAACGATGGGGTGGTGCCCCCTACATATAGGTTCTCGCAGAGTTCAATCCGATTTGCACCGCCCTTTTGGGCATTTATGGCACTTTCAACCGAATTGGCGCAAACCTCAAGGGTAAACATCTCCTACTGCTTTAAAGCTGCCAGCAACTGCTCACCAAGGTTAATGCTGTAACCTGCTGAGTGAAAAACTATTTCTCCATTACTATTAACAACCAGAACGATTGGATACGACTGCTGTTTTCCGATGGCCTGGCCAACCTGTCCCTCAAATTCGCCTTTTTCATCGTTTCCTGTAATAATGCAACTTGGATAGGGTTTGCCATCGAAAATGGCTGCTAAATCTATTTTGTTTGCCGATTTTCCTTTTGCAATAATAAGGGCAATTGTGTTCCCCTTGCTGCTGAATTCATTGTTTAGGTTGCTGATATCGCGTAGCAAATGTCGTGTGGGTTCAGCAAGCGGGTCGATTATAGCAATAATGGCGGGTTTTCCCTTAGTGATCTGGTCGATGGTTTTAGGACTATCAGCTATAGGCAGCGAGATATCGGTGCTGATGCTACCCAGGACTTTTTTCTCACTTTCGGTTGATGGAATAGTAAGTGTAAATTGTAACTTTTTACCTCCTTCAACCTTGATGTGGTATATATTGCAGCTTACTGCTCCCGATTTATGCCTATTCCCGGTTACAATTCGGTATAAACCTTCGGGTAACTCCAGTGTTGCCGGGAATTTGCTTAGCAACGGGTTATCCTCGTAATCGAGAGTTATGTATTTCCCCTTTTCAAAACGGGCAATAGTGAAATGTGTGTAATACTTTGGCAGATCCACGGTCGAGTTTTTATCGACATTAATGGTGAGCATCCCATGAGCTTGAGTGAGTGGTTGAGCCTCCTTTGCCCCCGTAATATCCACATCAATCCACTTCCCACTCATGAAGTATTGCGGTTTTTTGGTTGCAGATTCTAATCGGGCAGCAATGCCAAAGCTGCGGCAGGCGGCTACAAAGAAAATTGCCATGGAATACTCGTCGGCACGGCGGATTCGGTAAACACTCTCAGGGCTTAATGGTACGCGGTAGTAATTGCTTTCTGTGTCAAGCGTTACAAACTCTTTAATCCATTGGGCAATATTTTGAGGGTTGTTGCGGAAAAAGCCAATCTCCTCAAAGGTAAATGCATCCTGCAGGAAACTACGCCAGGGTGTGATGAATTCCCTGCCAATTCGCGGTGACAGAATGTAGTAATCAAATTCCTTAACCTTGCGGTTTTCAAGCAGAGCAGGGAAAGAGTCAACTCGCGAAAGATGGTCGAAAAGTATATCTGAGGTTATATCGCACAAATCCTTTTCGCGCAGAGTCGATAGCATTGCCATGCCAACCGTGATATCCTTAGCATCGAGGTTTTTAATGAAATTGTAAATTTCGTTCCAGTTACCACGGCTTTTTGCAAGCCACTTCCAGGTTTCATCTATGCTGATACCCTTTTCCATGGCTAAATTTGCAGCAGAGGCCGAATCGATAAAAGTGCTAATGTAGTTGTTGCGGATCTCATTGCCCTGCTTAATTCTGCGGTTGTGTTCCTCTACTTTACCTTGCTCATAAGGCGGAATGGTTTGTTCGTCGGGTGGGGTAAGGGTAAGCGCAAGGTTAGTTGAGGGAATTTCGCGTTTAAGTGTTAGGTTGATGTCATTTTGATTTCTATTGGCCTTGGCAAAGGCATAGTTTTTATCCTTTTGAGCCCAAATCATTAAATCGCCAATTCCGGTGGTTAGCGTGCACATTCCTTTCTCGTTGGTTTGCAGGGTAGCTATGGGGTAAAACTCGGCGTAGTTGTATAGCTGATACTCAACCTTAGCCCCACTAACGGGTTGTCCGGTGCTATCGGTAACCGTAACGCTAAGTTTACGGGTTGGCGCATAGTTAGGCATCAGGTTGATTTCAGTAAAATACTGGGTTTGGTTAAGCCTCTCCTCTGGTCCATCGTATTTCCCAAAAACAAAGGTTCGGGTCATCATGGCGCGTTTTGCCGGGCCGGCAAACCATCCCCGGTCGAGTTCGGGTTCGGGCTCGCAGGCACCCAGGAAGTGCCATTTCCCATCGACCCACACCTCAACCCAAGCGTGATTATCGTCGGTGTGTGCCCAACGGGGCGTGTAAACCTGACGTGCAGGTATGCCCACCGAGCGGTAGGCAGCCACTGCAAAGGTCGATTCCTCGCCACAGCGCCCAAAGGCCGCACGAACTGTTGTTAGTGGGCCACAGGTACGCTCATCGGTCGATTGGTAGGTGACTTTCTCGTGGCACCAGTAGTTTACCTCAAGGGCAGCCTGATAGGCATCGAGTCCCTGAAGTCGCTCCTTGAGTTCTTCGAAAAACACCTCACGGGCATTGTCGGTATATTCATTGTTAACCCTGTAGGGCAAAACAAAGTGAAGGAAAATATCGGCTGGAACCTTCCGAGCCCACTTAAACTCTTTTTGGGCTTTTAGAGCAAGTTGAACATTTCTTAAAACATAATCGGGCGAGTGCATGGCTAAATCGCTAAGGGGCATATATGCGTAAAGGAATTCAAATCCCTCGCGCTCCTTGGTGGTGAGTTTTGAGTTGATTATGTTGTAAATGCTTGAATCGTAGGCGGTAACCAGTTTAATTCGTTCGTCGAATTGCGCATGCACCTCTTTGCGTTTATCGCTACCCTTTATCAGGTGACGGTTAAAAAAGGTATCGCATGAACTCAGAGTGATAAGCAGCAATGCGCTGATAGTTACAATCTTCTTCATGTTGTAAGCTGTTTGTAATCAAAAAATAAATGTAAGGAATTTTTCAATTCAAACCTAAAAGAGTTTATATAAATGTGGGATTTTCACGGAAAGGAGAAAAAGAAACTGTCTCAAAAAGAGTTTGTGGTTAATGCAAGGCCTATGAAATCGATTTGATAAATGGTTCAGAGCCTTTGCGGTTGCTCTTTCTGAGACAGTCTCAGGGATTTAAATTGGTGTTTTACTGTGCTTTGAGTGTTTCCCTTATTTTGGTTTCAATTTCGTTGGAAAGTTCAGGATTATCGAGCAGTAACTGGCGAACGGCATCGCGGCCTTGCCCCAGTTTGGTGTCGCCATAGCTGAACCACGAACCACTTTTCTTGATGATGTTCAGTTCAACGCCAAGGTCGATAATTTCACCAGTTTTTGATATTCCCTCCCCAAAAATAATGTCGAATTCAGCTTTACGGAAGGGGGGAGCAACCTTATTTTTAACAATTTTAACCCTAACACGGTTACCGGTCGATTCCTCTCCATCCTTAAGCTGGTTCAGCTTACGGATATCAACACGAACCGAAGCGTAGAATTTAAGGGCATTTCCACCCGTGGTGGTTTCAGGGTTGCCAAACATCACTCCAATCTTATCGCGAAGTTGGTTGATGAATATGCAGCAGGTGTTAGTTTTGCTGATTGTGGCAGTAAGTTTTCGCAAGGCTTGCGACATAAGTCGAGCCTGAAGCCCCATCTTGCTGTCGCCCATATCGCCTTCAATTTCGGCTTTGGGGGTAAGGGCTGCCACGGAGTCAATTACAATGATATCGATAGAACCCGAACGGATTAAGTTGTCGGCAATTTCAAGAGCTTGCTCACCGTTGTCGGGTTGGGCAAAAAGCAGGTTTTCCACATCAACGCCCAGTTTTTCGGCATAGGTACGGTCAAAGGCATGCTCTGCATCAATGATGGCAGCAAGTCCGCCTTGCTTTTGAGCCTCGGCAATGGCATGTATGGCCAGAGTGGTTTTACCGGACGATTCGGGACCGTATATCTCAACCACGCGACCGCGTGGGTAGCCACCTACTCCCAGCGCAATATCAAGCGCAATTGAACCCGACGAAATAACCGGCACCTCCGATACGGCCTTATCGCCAAGCCTCATTATTGAACCCTTGCCAAAATCCTTCTCAATTTTATCGATGGTCGATTGAAGGGCTTTTAGCTTTTCCTTGTTAATTTCCTTGCGTTCCTTGTTTTCAGCTGTTTCCATTTACTTGTTTATTTCTGATAGTATTTGTTTGACGTGTTCTTTGGTGTCAACCTTGTTAAAAACATGGGTAATAACACCTTTCTCGTTAATTACAAAAGTAGTTCGAAGAATACCGAAGTATGATTTACCATACATCTTTTTTTCGCCCCATGCACCATACTTTTCGGCAATTTCATGGTTCTCATCGGCAATGAGCCGGAAAGGCAAGTTATACTTTTGAATAAAATTTTTATGCGATTTTTCCGAGTCGGGGCTAACGCCTACCACTTCCATCCCAAGGTTTTTAAGGTCCTCATAACCATCGCGTAAACTGCATGCCTCGGCGGTGCATCCGCTGGTGTTATCCTTGGGGTAGAAGTAAAGTATCAACTTTTTCCCCTTATAGTCCGATAGCTTAATGGTTTTGCCGTCCTGATCCTTTCCAATGAAATCAGGTGCCAAATCGCCTGGTTTTAAAATAGTTGTTGCCATAGTTATCTGTTTGTAAAGTTAATTTTTTGTTTGTTAAAAGTAAATTACTGGAGTATTTATTTATTAACAAGTTGCGAGGCGTTTGGTTTCAATTAGTTGTTGGCTGATGGTGAGGGAATTCAAATATCAGAAAAAAGGAATATTCATAAAAAATAAATCAGACTGAACGATTTTATTTTGTTAAAAATCAGGCACATAAAAGTAATAGCCTAATCCTATTGTGAAAAGGTAATTCCCTACAATGGCATGCTCAAGCGATACCATGAGTATTGAACGATGTTTGACATAGTTCGATGCCCAAACCATCCCAATTATTGTGGCTCCTATCACTGCAATCCAGTTTCGGAAAATTATATGAAGAAGGCCAAAGAGAATTCCATTTAGTATTATTGCTTGCTTCTCTGATTTAAAAAGCGATATATATCGGTGAAAGTAGAACCCTCGATATATAACTTCTTGCGTAAATGCTGACCAAATTGGGTAAAAAATCATGATGAGTATCCAAAGTTTCGTTTTATTTATTGGTAAGTAGAAAAGTTGTTCTTTAGGCAGGAAGATTAAACTCATCAGTGTGATAGTAACGATTGTAATACCTAAGCGAAAGGTAAAGGTTTGCCAATTAATATCACCATTTATTCCAAACGTTTTTTTGTTAAACGATTTTGCAGCAAGCAGGTAACCCAGTGTGAGAAAAAAGACCACTATAAGCGGAATACTTTTGGGAATTTTTAGGTTGCTGAAGTAGAAAGTTAAAGGCAACCCAATAAAGAGGATTACCAGTTCAGCCCACCGAAAAACTTTTGTAATCGGTGTCATAAGTAAACTTATTTATTGTGGAAGTTCAACAACTACGGTTGTTCCTTTGTTCAGTTCCGATGAAAACTTCAGTTCACCTCTTAGTTTGCCAACTAACTCCTTACAGGTAACAAGGCCAATTCCGGTACCCTTCTCGTTATCGGTTCCCCTGGTTGATTGGTAATCCTTAAAAAGGGATTGCATCTGTTCCGCCGACATGCCTATTCCATTATCGGTAATTTTAATGGCTGTGTTTTTGGTATTACTGGTTACCTCAATTCTTATTTCACCCTCCGGGTAGGAGAATTTTATGGCGTTTGTGAGTAAATTGCGAACAATCACAGCCAGCATATCGGGGTCAGTATTCACCATTAGCTCGTTAGGGACTTCTTCGGTTAGCATTATTCGTTTTTTTTGCCAAATGGGTCGGAGGATGTTTACCTGTTTTTGTATTAGCGAGTCGATAGGAACTTCCCTGAGTTTAGGTTCAATGGTTGTGGAGTTTAATTTGGCCCAGTTAAGGAGATTTTCAGTTAAATCGAAAAGGTTGTGGGCAAGATCGTTCAAAAGCTGAAGGCGAATCTGAAAATACTCCTTGTTTTCAAAATCGTCCTCAAAATTCATCAGCATAAGGTCTGTTATGCCCAGAAAGGCGTTGAATGGACTTTTAAGGTCGTGCGATACTATTGAGAAAAGCTTTGAAAGCGACTGGTTCATCTCCTTGAGTTGTTGGTTCTGCTTTTCCAGTTCCTGTTGCTTGATGATAAGCTGATTTTTAAGTTCCCTGTTTTGCTTGAGCACAGCCGATAGGGGCACACTCTCACCCTCCTGCTGCAACTCGGCAGGTTGCGACCAATGCCCGTGTAGTATTTTCCATTCCCCATTCTCCTTTCGGAGTATGGCGGTTGTCCTATTGTTTGTGTATTCAAATTCGCCGGTTGGGAGTAAGAAACGCATATCTACCAGCCCCAAGATGTAGGCTGAGTCGGTTGTAATAGGGTAAACTTTTAGCACCTTGAACTGGTAAGTAAAAGGTTCGGGTGCCTGTGAAAACTCCCTTCGGAAAAGTTCGGCCGAGTGTTGATATGTTAGGCTAAACTCATCAACCCCTGTTCCAATCATATTAAAATCAGGAGAGAACGCACTAAGCGTATCTTCTAATTTACGCTGAACATAACTTTCGAAATACTTTAAGTACGCTTGTTTTACCTCGTCCTCCATCGCAATTACAAAATTGACTTTCAAATTTATAAATCAAAATTCGTATTCTGCAATATCGTTTCGAATTTTTTGGTGAATTTTGATATTTAGAAAAAAGTTGTAGTTTTGTATGAACATATAGGAGATGATTCCACTTCAAAAAATACTATTATCGACAAAGCACACGGGATTTGAACAAACGATACTTTTAATTATAATTCTTTTCAACCTGCCGGCCTTGGCAGGTTTTTTTTTGCCCATCCTATTTGCCCAATTCACAATCAATATGGATCTGGTATTTCTCAAAGCAGCATATTCATTACTTAACTCATATCATAATGGAACATCAGCAAAAAGCCAGGCTTGTGCTTGAAGATGGCTCGGTTTTTACCGGTTACTCCTTTGGATATTCCGGCAGCACTGCAGGGGAAGTGGTTTTTAATACGGCCATGAATGGATACCCTGAAAGTTTAACCGATCCTTCGTATTTCGGTCAAATCCTTGTGGCTACTTTCCCTTTGATAGGTAATTATGGAGTTCCTGAGCCTAATCCGGTAGGCGGAATAGAGCAGAACTGGGAATCGAGCCGAATTCATATCAAAGGCTTGATTGTTAGTGAGTACAGCCAGAATTATAGCCACTGGAATGCAAACAGGAGTTTGGGACAGTGGCTCGACCAAAACAGGATTCCTGCCATTAGCGGTATCGATACGCGTATGCTTACCAAGCGATTGCGCGAAAAGGGATGTATGCTCGGAAAGATAATTGTTGATGGCGATACTGATTGGTACGATCCCAACGCCGATAATCCGGTTGCCCAGGTGTCCGTTAACAAGCCCATAACCTACGGCAATGGAAAGAAAAGGATTGTGCTGGTTGATTGCGGCGTTAAAAACAACATCCTGCGATGCCTTTTGAGGCGCGATGTTCAAGTTTATCGTGTCCCTTACAATTACAACTTTTTGAACGAGGATTTTGATGCGGTTCTGATTTCGAATGGCCCAGGCGATCCCAAGGCAAACACAAAAACCATTGAACATATTCGGGGATTGATAGAAAGGAGTATGCCGATAATGGGAATTTGCTTGGGTAATCAACTTCTGGCTTTGGCATCGGGTGCTAACACCTATAAACTATCGTACGGCCATAGGGGGCATAACCAACCCGTTAGGCTGAAAGGCTCAAACCAATGCTTTATTACATCGCAAAACCATGGTTTTGCTGTTGATATATCAACTCTTTCCGATGAGTGGGAAGTGATGTTCGAAAACCTGAACGATGGTACTTGCGAAGGAATCAGGCATAAATCCAAGCCTTTCTTTGCCGTTCAGTTTCATCCCGAAGCTTCCGGCGGCCCAAACGATACCGAGTTCCTCTTTGATGAGTTCATCAACCTAATCGATAAAAAATAAAATCAATAGCTATGCCATTACAACATAAATACAGCAAAGTATTGGTGCTTGGTTCGGGAGCACTAAAAATAGGCGAGGCCGGTGAGTTCGATTACAGCGGATCGCAGGCTTTAAAAGCCCTTAGGGAGGAGGGAATAAGGTCGATACTGGTTAATCCGAATATTGCTACTGTTCAAACCAGTTCCGATGTGGCCGATATCATCTACTTTGAACCCGTTAAGCCCGATACCGTAAGGCAAATCATCGAAAAGGAACGCCCCGAAGGGATATTCCTGTCGTTTGGAGGTCAAACCGCTTTAAACTGTGGTGTGGAGCTATACCGTAATGGCACATTACAGGAATATAGCGTCAAAGTGCTTGGAACGCCGGTTAATACCATTATAAACACCGAGGATCGGGAACTTTTTGTTGATGAGCTAAATAAGATAGGTGTTAGCACCCCGCGAAGCGTAGCGGTAAAAACCGTGACCGATGCCCTTACGGCTGCCGGGCAAATTGGTTTTCCGGTAATTGTTAGGGCAGCCTTTACACTTGGCGGGCAAGGCAGCGGATTCTGTTCCAACCCCGAAGAATTGAAGACCTTAGCATCCAATGCTCTTACCTATGCCCCTCAAATTCTGGTTGAGGAATCGCTCAAGGGATGGAAGGAGGTTGAATATGAGGTGGTTCGCGATAGGTACGATAACTGCATAACGGTATGCAATATGGAAAATTTCGACCCGCTAGGTATTCATACAGGCGAGAGTATAGTGGTTGCGCCATCGCAAACGCTAACCAACTCAGAATACCATAAGTTAAGGGCATTGTCAATAAAGATTGTTCGTCATTTGGGAATTGTTGGTGAGTGTAACGTTCAGTTTGCCCTCGATCCCAATAGTGAGGATTACAGGGTAATTGAGGTTAACGCTCGCCTGTCGAGATCGTCGGCTTTGGCTTCTAAGGCAACAGGCTACCCTTTGGCATTTGTTGCCGCTAAGTTAGGATTAGGTTACGGCTTGTTTGAGTTGCAGAACTCGGTAACCCAAAAAACAACCGCATTCTTTGAGCCAGCACTCGATTACGTTGTGGTGAAAATTCCACGATGGGATTTGGCTAAGTTTAAAGGGGTATCGCGCAGTATTGGCTCGGCCATGAAAAGCGTTGGCGAGGTAATGGCCATAGGCCGGTCGTTTGAGGAGGCCATTCAAAAAGGTCTCAGAATGATTGGCCAAGGGATGCATGGCCTTGTGGCAAATTCCCACTTTAAAGTGAACAAAATTCAATCTTTACTCGAAAATCCTACCGACCAGCGTATTTTTGCCATTGCGCAGGCATTTGAGCAGGGCTGGAGTGCCGAAAAAATAAACTCCATCACCCGAATCGACCGATGGTTTCTCGATAAACTTCAAGGTATTGTTGAGGTTTCCAAGCAATTATCAGCATTTACATCTATTGAGCAGATGCCCTCGGAAATGATTATTGACGCAAAGCGTAAGGGTTTTTCCGATTTTCAACTGGCACGATTGATTTACAAGCCATCGTCCGATAAAATTGAGGAGTACCAACAACTAGTTAGAAATTATCGTAAAGCAAAGGGGATAATTCCCTGTGTGAAACAAATCGATACTTTGGCGGCGGAGTTTCCTTCGGAAACGGCATACCTTTACCTAACCTATCATGGCTCCGAGGACGATACAGTTCCAAAACCCAAACCAAAGGTTTTGGTTTTAGGTTCAGGTGCATACCGTATTGGAAGTTCTGTTGAGTTTGATTGGTGCACCGTTAGCGCTGTAAAGGAGTTTCGCCGCTTGGGTTTTGAGGCCATTGTTTTGAACTATAACCCCGAAACCGTAAGCACCGATTACGACATGAGCGATAAACTTTATTTTGATGAGCTTACCTTTGAGCGGGTAATGGATGTTGTTGAAGTTGAGCGCCCACTCGGGGTGGTTGTTTCGGTTGGTGGACAAATTCCCAATAATTTGGCCGGTCGATTGCATGCAGCAGGTGTAAGAATTTTGGGTACATCACCAGTTTCAATCGATATGGCCGAGGATCGACAAAAGTTTTCGGCCTTACTCGATAGGCTTGGTATCGATCAGCCCGAGTGGCAGGAGTTAACCACCATGGAACAGGTGCAGGCTTTTGTTAATAGGGTGGGATATCCCGTCTTAATCCGCCCTTCGTACGTTCTATCGGGTTCGGCCATGAACGTGGTATCCAATGCCGACGATTTGAATGAGTACTTAACGGTGGCCGCCGAGGTGTCCAAGGCACACCCGGTTGTCATTTCCGAATTTATTGAGGGTGCTAAGGAAATTGAGTACGATGCTGTGGCAAACGATGGCCGTATATACATTGATGCCATATCGGAACACATTGAGTTTGCTGGGGTTCATTCGGGTGATGCTACGCTGGTATTTCCACCGCAACGACTTTACCTCGAAACCATTCGCCGTATCAGGCGAATTGCTGCTGCCCTTGCCAGTGAATTGAGGATTACTGGCCCTTTTAATATCCAGTTCCTGGCTAAGAATAATCAAATTAAGGTGATAGAGTGTAACCTAAGGTCCAGCAGGAGTTTCCCCTTTGTATCCAAGGTGATGAATTACAATATAATTGCTGCAGCCGTTGACTTTATGATAGGGGTGAAACCGGCTTTAAATCCACCCTCAATGCTCGACATAGCCCATGTGGGTGTAAAGGCATCACAGTTCTCGTTTGGCAGGCTTACCCTTGCCGACCCGGTGCTTGGGGTCGAAATGGCCTCAACGGGCGAGGTGGGTTGTATTGGACAAAATGTGAACGAGGCCTTGCTTAAGGCCATGCTTTCGGTTGGTTATCGGATTCCACAAAGGGCTATCCTGGTGTCATCGGGCCCCCTTAGGTCAAAACTTTCACTAATCGATCCCATTGCTCGATTGGCTAAACGCGGTTTTACGATTTATGCTACCCGAGGAACGGCTATATTCCTTAACGATCATGGCGTTCCCGCCATATCGGTCTCCTGGCCCGATGAGTGCAATACTGAGCCAAATAGCCTCGTGTTAATTCAGACCCAGCAGGTTGATATGGTGATAAATATCCCTAAAAACCTATCGCGCAGCGAACTCCATAACGACTACACCATTCGGAGGACAGCCATTGACCATAACATTCCGCTAATAACAAACGCTCGACTGGCTTCGGCCTTTATCGAGGCTTTTCTTAATAGCGATTTATCGCGAATGGAGGTAAAAGACTACTATGAACTTGTTGGCGTTTAGTTCATGGGCCCACTGAACTTATTTTAGTAAACTTTGTTACCAAAAGTTCCGATAATTTTATGTGATATGGACTATGAGATGCCTGATGTGCTTTTAGCCTTTGGACTGACCCTGTTTGCCGGTTTATCAACCGGTATTGGTAGTGCCATAGCATTCTTTTCAAAGCATACAAATACTAAGTTCCTTTCGTTGGCGCTCGGTTTTTCGGCCGGAGTGATGATTTATGTGTCATTCATTGAAATTTTTTCCAAAGCACGTGAGTCGCTGGTCGATGCAATTGGCTTGCATTTAGGTTCATGGGTTACGGTAGTTTCGTTTTTTGGGGGTATGGCTCTTATCGCAATCATTGATAAGCTAATTCCGGAACAGGAAAACCCACACGAGGTTATGCTGGTTGAGGATGCCGCGAGCGGACGTAAAAAGAAAAGCAAGCTGATGCGCATGGGATTGCTAACAGCTTTAGCCATTGCCATCCATAACTTCCCCGAAGGGTTGGCCACATTTACAGCGGCTTTATCGAATCCAAAGTTAGGTGTGGCTATTGCGGTAGCAATTGCTATTCATAATATTCCAGAGGGAATTGCTGTATCGGTTCCTATATTCTATGCTACAAAAGATAAGCGAAAGGCGTTTAGGCTATCGTTCCTCTCGGGCCTTGCTGAACCTATTGGCGCTATAGTTGGATATTTGCTGCTTATGCCGTTTATTAACGGTGTTACGTTTGGAATTCTGTTTGCAGCAGTTGCAGGTATAATGGTATTTATCTCTGTTGATGAGTTACTTCCTGCTGCCCGCGAGTATGGCGAGCACCACCTTTCCATTTACGGACTTATAGCCGGCATGGTGGTAATGTCGGTTAGTTTGTTAATGTTTATCTGACAGGTTGTTTTTTCCGAAATTAGTGAGTGGAAACGCAAAAAATATTTAAACAAATAGTTTCTATTGACGGATAGGGGTTTAAAACAAACAAAAACGGTTGACTCAAAAGGTCAACCGTTTTGTTTTTGATGGCAGATTTTAATGCTTGCTTGCACAATCAATGCATACCTTTTTGTCGCCCTTGATGCGTCCGTATTCCATAACAGTCATCTCACCACACTCTTCGCATGCAAAGCTGTTAAAACTGTGGGGATGCTCTTTAAGGTCGTACTGGAACACTTCGGATATGTTGATGAGTTTTTCATCTGGGGCATTCATTACATTCACCACGAGTGGGTCAACCACAAAATCGGGCACTTTGCTCGCAGGAATTCCTTTTTCGCGGTAATCCTTGAAAAACGAAGTTTGTTTGTTGGCAAGCATAGCCTCAGCCTTAGGGGTAACCCTAACGGCTCTGCCGGTTGCTTTGTCAATTACGGTTACTGCCCACTTGCCCTTATGGGTTTTCTTGATATTTCCTTTGCCAAAGGTTGTGCCTAGTATAACCTGTAAACCATCGGCATAGCAGGTGGCACAATGGTCATCACCAAGGTCAACAAGGGCAATAAGCTGTCCATCCTTTGCCCGTTCTACACCTAGTGCGTTCATTGCTGCTGCACCTACTCGAAGCCCCATGGGCATTGCAGGACATTTGTGTCCGTGAAATTTTTGGCCAAATTCTAACCAATCTTTAGGATTAATCATAGTTTTTAAAATTTAAGAATTAGTGAATCAATTGTTTATTATCTGGAACAGAATATTCAGGTTGAATAGTTATGTGGTTTATACCGTAATCAGCAAGGGTTGATTTTATTTTTTCGAGCAAAACCTCAAAATCAGATATGCTGATATTGTTTGTAACATCAACGTGTGCTTCAAACATGATTTCATGTTCATCAATTTGCCAGATATGCACGTGATGAATGTTTCTGACACCTTCAAGTGCTTCGAGTTTCCTGGTAATTAAATTAATGTCAATATTATCAGGTGAAAACTGCATGAAAATCTTTAATGAGGTTTTGAAAATCCCCCACGAGGAGTAAAGCAAGTAAAAAGCAATTAAAATGCTAAAAACAGCATCAACCCAGTTCCACTGTAGGTATTTCATAGCTAACCCACCAATTAGAACGGCTACCGATGTGAGCATATCGCTAAATAAGTGAAGGTATGCCGATTTTATATTTATGTTATCGTGTGCATCGTTTCTTACAAAAAGAACACTTACCCCGTTTACTAAAATACTGAGCAGCGAGAGCCCAATCACCCAGTTTGAGTTGATGGTTACTGGAATATAAAGGCGCTTAATGCCCTCGACAAGAATTGCTATAGCTAAGCCCATTAGGGTTGCCGAATTGATAAAGGCAGCCAGTATTTCGGAACGTTTTAAACCAAAAGTACGCTTTAAAGTGGCCTTTTTACCTGTAAGCCTATTGGCCAGGTAGCTTATAGCCAGCGATAAAACATCGCTGAAGTTGTGTGCAGCATCGCTCAGTAGCGACATACTTCCCGATATTATACCTCCAATACCTTCGGCCACTGTAATTAATACGTTTAGCAGGATGGTAATGCCTAAATTTTTCCCGCTTACCCGATGGTGATGATGGTGAGTCTCCTTATTCATTGCTGTTTCCAATTATGCTAATACTTCATATGACATTTTAATTGCAATTAGTAGCAGTACGATAGCATATATAATCTTAACCTGTTTCGATTTTGCTTTTTGGGTCATGTACCTGCCACCAAGCTGTGAACCAATAACAACGGCTAACACAACAATGATAGTGAGTGGCCAATTCATGTGCCCTTGCGATACATGCCCCAGATATCCCGAAATGGATGAGAACGTTACCACAAATGCTGTGGTAGCAGCGGCCTCCTTAGTCTTATAGCCCATCATCATTAAGATTGGTGCTATTATAAAACCCCCTCCAAACCCGAGCATGCCGCCGATAAAACCTGCAAATCCACCTACAAAGAATCCAATTATACTTCGCTTTTTAAGCGACATCAACTCTTCAGGATCATTTTGTCTGGAAGTCCAAAGCGTACGTAGTGCAGCGGCTATAACCATAACAGCAAAAAGTATCTTCAAGGTTTGAACCGGCACATGTTCGCTGGTCATGGCTCCTAAAGGCGAAGCAACTAATGCCGTGGCGGCCATCACGGCTCCCCCTTTCCAATCCACCATTTTTTTGCGGGCAAATGGGATTAATACCAATGCTGTGTTTAAGCCGTTTAGTAGCAAACCAAGGGGGATTGCCACCGAAACCATATCGAAACCTGCCCAGTTTAAAACTGGCACATAAACCATTCCGCCTCCCAGACCAAGCATGGCAAATATGAACGAAGCGGCTGCAATAATCAGAAAAACAATTGTATAAAGCATATTCGTTAATTTTAGGTAAGTAAATACTTACATTTGATTTAAAAAAATTATTTGCTTAACATCTTATGCATTAGCAATAACATCCTATGGCAAAAGTTTGATGTATCCAAAACTCCATTGTTAAGTATAAGTTCTACATTAAGCGATACGGGAATCCCCATGTAGAGCATGGCCACATTTTCAACCGGAATGTTTTCGTCCCAAATCCCTTCGGCAATGCCATCGAGAACAACTTTGCTTACCATTTTTTTTTGGGTATTAAATATCTGCATTAAGGCCAATTTTAGTTCTTCATCGTTATTATGCGATGCCTCCGAAAAGAGTAGAAGGGTTATGCCCTTGTTATCGGTGAGATATTTAACGGTAAAACATAGAATGCTTTCCAATCGTTTTTCTGGTGAAGTGCTTTGTGTGGCAATTTTTCTAAGACTCCCAATAAAATCTTTTTGAACGTCGTTAATGATGGAATGTATAATATGCTGCTTGGTTGGGAAGTGCCTAAAGATTGCCCCTTCACTCAACCCAATACGTTGGGCTAGCATTCGCGTCGATAGGTTCTTAAGCCCATCGGTGTAAATAATATCGAGCACCGCCTGCTTTATTTGCTCCTGTCGTATTTCGGTGGATTGACGCATATGTTTATGTAAGTAAACACTTGCAAACATAATATAATTTTTTGAACTGAGTGTTTGTTTTTTTAAAATTTAACAAATGGTTTCGATTCTTGGGTTAACAAAACTTTATATGATATTTAAAAACATCAATCCAATCCACAAGGCTACTCCACCAGCAAAAACAAAAATGATATCTATTTTAAACCATCTTACCGCAATAAAGGCAGCTGCAGCGAATGCATAAGAAAGAGGTGTTTTCATGGTTGCGTTTGAGAGTTGCAAAATTACAACGGCGAGCATTCCGGTAAATGAAGCCAGGACTCCAGCAAGTGCGCCACGGACAGCTTTCAGGTTTTTTACATGAACAAATAATTCCGTGAATATAAGTGTCATAACAAACGATGGAGAAAAGATAGCGAATGTGGCAAGAATGGCGCCAAGTAAACCTCCCATTTTAAAGCCAATAAAGGTAGCGGTAATCAAAAACGGACCAGGGGTAATCTGTCCAAGGGCAATTCCATCGACAAACTGGTTCATGGTGAGCCAATGATGCCCGTGAACAACTTCTGCCTGAATTAAGGGTACAATGGTTGATCCGCTACCAAAGGCAACGGAGCCAATTTTGAACAACGACAGGGCTAGCTGTCCATTGTCCGATTTTAATGACCATGCAAAAGCGGCTACAGCCAAAACAACAAGTGCAGCAATGGCAATACTTATCCATTTACTCAGGGGTGTCCCTGATTTTAAATGGGGTATCGTAGGCCCTTTTGTTTCAGGTCGAATGAATAGTGATCCCAAAACAAGCGAGGCTAAAACAACCCATATTGCATTTACTTTGAATAACAGTATAGTGAAGGCTAACAGGGCGATAACGGCTTCAATTTTGCCTTTTAAAGTCTTTTCTCCTAAATCGAGTGTAACATTGAAAATTACTCCTACCACCAAAGCTTCCAGTCCTGAAAAGACCAAGTGTATCCATGATAGGTTTGCAGCGGCAAAGTATAAAGAGGATAGACCAATCATCATCAAAAACGATGGGAGTATAAATCCTAAAGTTGATACAACAGCTCCTGGAACGCCGCGCAATTTGTAACCCACGTACGCAGTGAAGTCAACCATAATAGGGCCCGGATACATCTGCACAAGAGCAAGCCCTTCGTTCATTTCTTCCTCGCTCATCCATTTGTTCCGCCGCACCAGCGATTTTAGTTTTTGAAGAATAGCCATGCTGAAAGCAGTAAGCCCAACCATTAAATAGGACGAAAATATTTTCCATAAGGAAACATTCGAATTTTGACTATCCTCTATGCGTTTACTATAATCAGTCATAACCTCTACTTAACCCCTTTTGTTTTCAGTACCTTCACTAACTCTTCCTCAGGGAAATAGCCTTCGTGCCGAAAAAATTCCTTACCATTCTCATCAATGAATACTTGGGTGGGGATTACCTGAATATTGTACTGTTTGCCAAACGGTTTTCCCTCAGGTGTCCAAACATCGTAAAAGATAACATTTACCTGTTCCCCGTATTTTTCTTTAATGGATTTTATCACCGATTGCATTTGCTGGCAAGGAATACAGCGAACTGAGCCCAATTCGATAAATGTAACTTTGTACTTTTTTTGTTCAATCTTATTAGCCTTTTGTGCTTTTAAAGCATGCGCTGTATTTTGTGCTTCAACAGATTGGCTTATGCTCGCCACGAAAAGCAGGACAACAGCAAGTCTTGAAAAAAATCTTTTCGGTGTATTCATAAAGTTATTGGTTAATATTTGACAATTCCTCGATAATAAGTTTTCTCACTTTCTCCTCCTCCGGCACCTCCTTTGATGCAACATTTTTACCATTGACATAAGCCGAAGGGATTTTACGGACTTTACCTGTTTCCTTTCGGAATCCTTCGGTGGGCGTTACGGTCATGGGTTCACCGGCATAGTAGATATCCAATTTAAGTTGTCCCGGAAATTCAGTCAAAAATTTCTCAAACATTGAGATTATGGCATTGCACTTTTTGGTTGGAGGTGAGGCAACAAGCACCTCGAGTCTAACAGGTTTCATTGCTTTCAATTTGTTTGAGTAGGTTTGCAATTCCATTTTTTAAATCTTTTGGTAAATTGGCATCATTCAATTCCGCTAATACCTGGCCAGGTGTTTTATTTGTGCAATTTGATAAAAATCTTTCAGCATCTCGATGGTTGGCCAGTAAAAAATCGCCATGCAAGACAATAGATTGAAACCGGTTGTTTTGCAATTCAAACTTTAGGGTGAGAACTCCGCTAGGTATTTTAGCCGATACCATCGATCTAAAGGCTTTGCTTTTGGCAAACGTCCACTCGGGCTTAGAATACTTTTCCTCATAAAGTTGTTTGGCTAATTTCCACTCCTTATTGGTAAAAGGGGAAGGTTCAAGTTGAGCATTCATTTTTTGCTCAAAACTTTTTGTAAAAAGGCTTATTACCTGTTGAACATCGAGTGGCATTGGGGTAAGCTCGGCGAGATTTACAACCCTGTCCTTAACGTTTTTAAATCCTTTATCGGCAAATTTAAGGTTTGATGGACGTAGCGCCGATTGCATGGTATCGCGGTTAACGTTAACCATAACACTACCACTGTGTGCAAATGCTGAATACCAGTCAAGTTGCGCTGACCCATAAATTTTTCGGCCATTTACGGTTATATCGTTAACGGGCGAAAGGGTAGCCTCAATATTGAGTTTTTTGCACATATCGATGATTACAGCCCCAAAAAGTTGATAAAGTTCTTCGGATTGTTGGATGTTGAGGTTTGAAAATATATCGTTTTTTTGAAAAAATGCCGAGTAGCAAAAAGTTCCCTCATCCTGATAAACTGCACCTCCGCTATTCAAACGTCGTACAATCTTTAAATTATGTTCAATACAGTAATCCACATCAACATCTTCAGAGGGTGTTTGGTAGTAGCCAATCCATACTGAAGGTTCAACCCTACGTATGCGTAAAGTTGGCCTAATATAGGCTTCGTCAGTTAAACGTAGCAAAGCCTCTTCCATGGCAAAATGCATTGAGGGTTCCCGGATATCATCTACTATCAAACGCCAAATTGTCCTATTGCTCATAGTAAGGGCATTTATTTAAGTGACATTCTTTTAGTTTCCCTTGAAAGTCGCATTTAACTTTTATGGGAGGCAGCTCCAAGTTGAGTTCGTTATTAGCTATTTCCCAAACCGAAAGAATGCTTGCGTATGTACTGAACTTACAGCAGCGTGGGCCACCCAATTCGGTAAGTTTTAGCAGCGCATTAGCGGTGGCCTTAATGGTCAGGTTGCGCTCAGTGTCTTTCAGGTAATTCGAGTTGGTTAGAATGCCCATGGCAACACCCGCCGAAACGCAGGCACCACAGGTGCCCATGCTTCCGCAGGCACCGTATGGTATTTTGCTGCCACGTTTTATAGCAGCCTTGATTTTTCCATCGCTTATCGCAGCCTTTTTTACGTTTTGGATTGCAGCCAATACTACCGGTGCAACCAACTCATGATGTTCCACTCCATACTGGTTGAACGATGGGTGCTTCATCACCAGGTTAGCAATAGCTATTGGGTCAGTACTTTTGGTATTGAGGCATACCCTCTCAATAATCTCGGTTTGGGTAGCCATACGGCAATCCTCGCATTGGTAGTGACCGTTGGGACAAATATATTCGGTTTCCTCAACAGCACCACAGAATGAGCAAGTAGCTGGCTGTTCTGCCTCCAGTTCAATAAGTTCTGAGTGGCAAATTGGGCAGGTAAACATGAATCAGTTATTTGACATTTGCAAATTTATTTAAAAGTTCAGTGTATATGGTTTTAAACTTTTATATAAAAAGTTTTATTAGTGTTTTCTCGCTTTTTATACTATTCCTTCTGAAAAGGATCGAGTTTGCTGATAGTTTCAGCTTCTTTGCGTTTGAGCATGGCGAGCGCATTTTTGCCCCGCGAGTTAGGAATAGCTTTCAGGTTTAGGAACTCAATACTTTGGACAATTGCAAAAAAATCTTTGAACGGGAAACCCAGTACGGTTTCGTTGTGGCCAATGTCGGTGGCGTCGCGACAACCGTAACAGCCCATGCTCATGTTGAATTTCTGCTGCACAAAGGGGATAAGCGTTGCATCGACACAGGTAGCCTGTAAAATTGCCGTGCTGCTTTCCACTCGATGGCCACCTTTTACATTAAGGTAGGCAAGGGCAAACCACATCAGCTTTTCGGTTTCGTCTTCCACCACAACGATATCGGGTTCAATGGTTGCCGTTTCAAGGGGAAAAAGGTATATTGCCTTTAGCTCACCCATTGGTAAAGTGGTCATCCCTTCAAACATGGCTTTCCCTGTAGTTTCCTTTTCTACAATGCCAAAACCAACCAAGCCTTTACCGGTTTTTAATCCATCGGGTAATGGTTTAAAACCAAAGGCTGCGGCTGCGGCTGGGCAAGCAATGCCTTCAGCATCGAGGAGTACATGCGCTCCATGTCGGGCTTTCATCAATGCCTGACAGTAACGATGACCTGCAAGTTTTTCAATATTTGCAGGAATTTCTTTTTCAGAGAAAAGAAATTTTACACCTACCATCGAAGTAGTTAAAGCAAGTATTTGCTTAACAACTTCCGAATGTGATTGAATCTTTTTCATCCGGTTTTCTTAGTTTTTGTTTGTCAACATACGTAAAGCATCTGAAGAAGCGCTCATTACACTCGAAGATTTTACAAATCGGGCTAAAAGCAATGCTTCTACAATCTCTTCTTTGCTTACACCGCTTTTTAAAGCCATGTTGGTATAATTGCTGATGCATTTCTTCGCACCCATTGCAGCAGAAGCAGCCAAATTGATTAACAATTTGTGTTTAGGTGGGATATGCGTACCCGACATGGCAAAATTTTGGTTTGCAACATGCTCAAATACGGCACTTTCGTTTACTTGAGATAGCATTACCATTGTTTCAGGGCTTTTGCCCATTTTAGCGGTCATTGCCTCGAGTAATTGCTCAATAGCCATCGATTTTTTTTCTTCCATGATCATTTTAACCGTTAACTACATTAATTTTTGTTGAATCCTTGATGTTATCGGTTACCGGGCAACGTGCCTCAGTCTCTTTGAGCCAACTATCCACCTCTTCCTTGGTTGCACCTTCAAAATCGGCCTTAACGTTTACGTTGATGGTCTGAAAGCCTGCCCGCTCCTCAAACGAGCAACCCATAAAGTTGCAGGGATTCATGCTCCCCTCAATCTTAATTTTCATCCCGTTAAGCTTCATGCCCTTTTGCCGGGCAATCTCGTGACCAGTTACGTTAAGGCAACCTGCCAGCGACATGAGCAAAACCTGAATTGGGCTTGGACCCATATCGGAACCACCCATGTTGGTGGGTTCATCAATAATCATTTCGAATTTCCCTGACCTAACCTTCGTGCGGCTGGGGGTTTCACTTTCGGCGTGAACGGTTACATTCACTTGTCGGTTATTTCCTGTTTCGCTCATTACTTGTTATTTTTAAAATGTAATCTGATATTTCTTTGGCTTTCTCTTCGCTGAAGGGTGTTTTACCTTTCACAATACCAAAATCGGTGGTATTAATGTGAATAATTTCGGTAATTCCCTCCCTTTCAAGTAATTTTAAGGCGCAGTTCACCGCACAACCATCCAACACAACAATTTTGTTTTGCTGACTCTTTACTTTGTTTATAAGTGTTTGGTCGCCTATGGCTACTTTGGCCAGGCAAATCATGCTTGCCTCGTTATCATCGTTAAGTTGTCGGGCTACAGCATCGGCAAATAAGCCAGTATTTGATGCTCCGCTACAGCTTACTATCTGAAAATTTGCTTGTTTTTCCATTTTGATTTGAAAGATTAGTGAATATCGGGGTGGTAAAAGACTTTTTCGTCGGGTTTATGCTCGGAACAAGCGATGCAAACCCGTTTGCCGTCTTTTACGCGGAGATAGCGTTCGAATACATATTCGCCGCAAACTTCACATTTTGCTTTGGCAAACGACCCTTTAACGGGCTTGTATTCAAAATCGGGCAGGAAGGTAACCGTAAAAAGTTCTTCATCGGAAGCATTGAGTACAATGTCAACAATATCGAGGCGCACATCTGATGGGATCAGGGAAGGCTCAATGCCTTTCTTTCGGTAACTGAAAAATTCATGGGTGGCCAACCTGTCCTGAAACTCATTGCGGAGAAATATACGATAAGCCCCCTTAACGCCTGGATACCAAAATATAGCTGCCACTTTACCATAAAACAATTTGTCAATCATTCCTTTGCCAAAGGTTGCTCCAGTTGCAGCCATAATTCCATCCTGCATACATCCTTGCGGATGGCCAACTCCCATCTCGGAGAATACGTGCATCTCGTGGTCTTTGCAACGTTCAACACCTAACTTTTGTAATGCCAGAGTACCCATGCGGTAACCAATTGGCATAAAAGGGCATTCATGTCCATGAAATTCAAACGCCCATGCTGGAATTTGAGTTTTTTTAGTCATAATAATAAACTTAATTAACTTAGTATTTAGGGTTTAGTTTACCCTCGTTCTTCATTTGTTCCTTTACCTTGTCCCAAATATTCTCTCGCTTATATAATGCCCTGAGTTCATTTATGTCAGGGAAGGTAATCGCATTACCTTTGCAAAGTGTAGCGCAAGAAGTACAGCCCACCACGCAACTGTTCGGATTAGTTACTACGGGACCTTCTTTTGTCCATGTGTAAACCTGTTTGCCACAGTTCATGCAAATACCACACATTACACATTTTTCCAAATCTACGGTTGGGTGCCAATTAACTCGCTCCCTAGGATATCCTGTTAACCATGCCATGACTATTCGTATTAATGTTAAACTAGAGTTCTTTGAATTCTAAAAAACCATCTCTTTTCATTTGCTTGGTAACTTTTGCCCATAGCCTTTCCTTTTCGTAAAGTTCCCTCAGCTCTGTTTTACTTGGAAAAGTTATTGCATTGCCTTCGCAAAGGTTGGAGCAGGTTGTGCATCCTATTGTACAAGCGGTTGGATTTGTAACTTCAGGCCCCCTGGTAGTCCATGTGAACACCTGTTTCCCACAGTTCATGCACATTCCGCAACGAGTGCATTTGCTTAGGTCAACTGTTGGATACCAGTTAACCTTTTCTCTCGGATATTCAACTAACCAAGCCATAGCGTTTTGTTTTTTAGGTTTTATGTTAGTGTTTAGTATTTCATAAAGTAGTGAAATACTGTTTAAAAAAAATTATTCGTTGAACAAATCGTTAAACAGTTTTTTGGCGATATCCCAATTCTCTTTGTTGATACAATACTTAATGTAGGGTTTTTTCACGTGGGCATTGATTAAACCTGCATGCTTTAGCTCTTTAAAGTGCTGCGATAAACCGGAACGTCCAATTCCAAGTTCATCAACAATATCACTACTATAGCAGCAAGCATCAACCTTCGATAGCTTTTTAAGAATATAGAGTCTTACAGGATGGCTCATGGCCTTGGCTATTTCGGCCAGCCTTACAATATCTTCTGATATGTTATTCTGTTCATCCATGGGTTAATTTAAATAGTTCACAAATATATGAAATATTTAAATACAAGGAGTTGTTTTCAATAAAATTTTCTAAATCACTGAAAATTACACTTGATAATTGAGCCTGTAATTTTGCACGAACGCATGAGCGTGTTGGTGATAGTGCCAAACTTCAATATGTTTTTATGCCAAGTTTCCAGTTTCCGATCATCAACATCGGTATCAACCTCCAGCACATACTCTATCTTGGACATCGATGGAGGGTTATCCGTCCTGGTCCCCTTAATTTTAACTCGCGCTTTACGGTATGGCAAGTTAAGCATCTCTGAGTATCGCTGCACATTTTTGAGCATGCATGCTGCCAGCGATGTGAGGAGCAACTCTGCCGGGTTGGGTAACTCATTGTGCCGGCCAGAGGTAGCATCAAAACTTACTTCACTTTTATTGGCAGTGGCTTTAGCCAAACCACCTTGCAGAACGGTTGCGGTTATCTCGTATTCCAGCATTGGCATCAAATTTTCAGTTTGTTATATAACGAATCAATTACTTCTGTATATATCCCTGTAATTTCATTTTCTCGTGGCTTTAGCGGAAAACTTGGAATTAGGTCAAACACATCGTTCTTGTTTAGGTTTGAGCTAAGCAAAGTTTCCGATGCTCCAACAATCATAGCATTAACGGCATTTCTGGCATCTTGTTCAGGAATACCAAATTTTTCGGCAAGTATTTGTAAGTGATTGAAAAGAAACCATAGATAGGTGGGCCCCATGCCTGTTATAGTAGCATACGACTCAAGTAAATATTCTTCTACCATAACAAATTGGCCTAGCGGCAAAAACAAGGAAGAAGCCATTTCCATAAATTTAGCCGAAAAGTTTGGAGATATAGAATACACGTTATACCCTTTGCCAATAATCGAAGGGGCATTTGGTATGGATCGCATAATCTGATTAACCCCTGTACCTTCTTGTAGCTGTTTAATGGTGATTTTGGGCGATAGGGATATAATGAACTCGGGCTTGCTATCACTACTTTTCAATATAGGCATAACGCTTTGAAAGGCAGGAGGGTGTATCGCCAAAAATAGGGTAGAACAAGTTTGAGTAAGTTTTTCGATACTATCAACCGCATTGACATTTTGATATGTATTAGCTAATGCTGATGCTTTGTTCGATTCGGCATCAAATAGGGCAACCTCAATTCCTGAAAGATTGGAATTTTGCCATGCTTCAAGAAAAATCTTACAAATTCGGCCTGCGCCTATAAATCCTATGGTTGTTTTCATATCCTGATTTTTTAAGTTATAGCCTTAAGGTGTTAATATTTAAATTGTTAATGGATATTTTTGAAACCTTTTGTAGGATGGCTTTGGATCTTCTATGATTTAACAAATTAGAGGTATGAATAGCACATGTGAATCGGCATGTCGAGCGACATGGTGGCTAACGCTTCCTATAAAAACGTCTGAAAGGGAACCTCTGCCTTGGCTTCCCATCACAGTAAGGGTAACTTTTTCGGCTTGGATAGTTTTTACTATTTCGGTTTTGGGCTTACCGTAAACAAGTTTAATGGATATTTTGGTCTCAGGATGTTTTTGTTCAAAGTATTGTCGCAATCGTTTCAGCCGTTCACTATCAATTTTATTAAACTCGTCTAGCCTGTTTTTAAGGTGTTTCTCAATTTTTACTTCATCCTGAACATGCATTAAGGTTAACCTATTAATTTTAAAGGGTTGTTCGGCAAGGCACTCGAAGGCATGTTCCGAAAAGTCGGAAAAATCGGTAGGGAAAAGGATATGTTCCGTTAAGTTTTTTCGGTACAGTTCCCAGTCAGGCTCAAACTTTTGTATTTGTTTAAATGCTTGTTCAAGTTCAAAAAAGTTCTTTTGCGAAAAGATCTCATCGAGCGATTTGGTTTGTTTAAGAACCATGAGAAGAACTGGCAGTTTCATGTTGTGAAGAATTTCTGAGGCTGTTTCTCCTAGTACTGTTCCGCTCCAATTGTTACCGTTCGACCCTACAATAATCAAATCAGCTGAAACTTCTTTCCGTTTCTTCTCTATTTCAAGGCTAGGTATTCCGTAAATTATCTCAGCATTAACATCGAACCCCTTGCTTTCAAGGATTTTTTTTTGCTGAATTAAAGATTCTTCAAGTTCTTCGAGGGTAAATATATTTGGCAGTTTGGTGTTTCGCAAGTCCACCACGTGAATAAGTGTAATTTTTTCGATTCCTATTTTACTGAACTCATCCGACGAATCAATAAGCGTTGCTGATGCCTTAGAGAGGTCAGTTCCCAACAAAGCGTGCCGAAACATAGTTTTGTCAATTTTAAATGTGGCGGTTTAAAAATTCTTCTTAAAATCATCCACTTTATTGGCAAGGTATATAATGCCAATAAAAACAAGGGCGGCAATGGGAACGATAACCCATTGGTTAATTCCCAATACAACTGATATATCACCATTGATGTTTTTGGTCATCAGGGTAGTCTTGAAAAACTACACATTAACG
>Ga0078972_1006120_pt1 | contig 29177 bp, 36 predicted proteins | sample YelNatPaOPGAMG01_FD_67568 | JGI IMG/M metagenome (GOLD analysis project Ga0078972, IMG submission 67568) | Hot spring thermophilic microbial communities from Obsidian Pool, Yellowstone National Park, USA - OP-RAMG-01 (SPADES assembly) (version 2) | ecosystem: Environmental > Aquatic > Thermal... | reverse complement strand
CTTTTTTTTCGTTGCGATAAAAAAAGGGAGGGGGACAGTAAAAAGATTAGAGAGAGAGAGAGAGAGAGAGAGAGAGAGAGATAATTTTTTTTTTGAGTGACCTAATCTTTTGTTAATCTCTCTCTCGAATCTTTTTACTGTCCCCCTAATTTTTTTCAGTCTATAAAGAATGTAACAAAAATGTACTAAGTGGTTTAAACACGTGTTAAAAATAACAAAAAGATAAATGAGCGAGTGACAGGCGATAGATTGAATGTCAAAAAAGTATAAATATTATGACAAGGGGAGGATTAAATAAAAAAAGAGGGTTGGGAAAAAAAGAAAATAATAAACCTCGATTTGTTACACTTCAATTGAGCCACGCATCTCAATTTCGTTTTGTAAGACTTGAGCCGTCTGGTCTCTTCCTCTGTGAGTTGAGTCAGAGGAATTTTTTTTGAAATGCAGGCCTTTATGACCAAGAGTAAGACTCTCAGACACGAAACACCTGCGGCCATTAAAACTTTTTTCACTTGGTGCAGATCTGAACACTCGCGAATGGCTTTTAAAAAGCCCGAATTTTTTTGGAGCTGTTGAGCAGTAACCATTTTTGGTTTTTGGCACAAAATACGTTAAGAAAACTCTATATATGTTTCCCCCTTGACCGCACGTGACTCACTGAACCCCCCCAGACAAGTCTATACACCATATATGCATACAGTAACTTACCCCCGTTTACTGGGTGACCGAACTCGTGGCGTGGGGGCGCCCTTTCAAAAGTTTTTGAAATTCGGCTTTGGAAAGGACCTCTGTGTGTTTGACGGGGTACTCTGGAAAATAAAAATAAAAAATCAATATGAATTATTTTGACAAACGTTTATTTTTTTAATTTTAATTTCAGCGAGTAAATTTAATCCGGCCAACATGCCTCGAAAGGACCATGGCGAGACAACTGGGCGACAGATCCTTTTCTGGTGCATCATTTTTGGAGTGGTGGCGGCAGTGGTCAATCTCCCCATCCCCCTCGGACAAGAAAGTACAGAACTCGAAGGTAAGAGTGCATAAATATTAACAATTAAAATAATGCTAATAAGGACTTACCATTAAAGTTGACTTTAAACGATTCCTGGCCCCCTCTAGCCCCCCTGGTCTTCAGGGTTGCCACCACACTTCGAATTGACCTCTGAAAGTTGGGGTTAAGCGGGTGATGTCTCGACTCAGGTCTGACGTACACCAACTCGTCCTGTCTAAAGCCTCCAGTAATGGGTTTCTGAGTCATATCTTTTATGAAATAAAGTGGGAGCTTGGCCGAGTTGAGAAGGGGTAGTCTGACTTTGTACACTTTAAATATTTCTAGGGAAACGTTTGGAGTTTCCGAACCCTTTGCAAATATATTTTTTTTAGTCTTTGTAATTCTCACATAATCGTCCACTTTAAATTTAGTAGAAATGGTTTTGATCTGTCTGTCTGTCTGCTCGCTCGAGTTTTTAACGGTTTTTAGAAAGTCAAGTTTGGTGAGAGATTCTCTCTTTAAATTTTCACTTTTCACTGTAGACTTTTCAAGCTCTATGTACTCTTTTGGCGACTTGAAGTTTAAAGAACTGTGAGGGGTTATGTTGTAGATTTTAATAATGTCAGGGGTGAGAGATACCCAATCGTCTCTCTCGAGCTGTCTCAGGTCCGCGTCTGTACGTTTCACTTTCAGCAACTCTCTGTAAGTCCTAATAAATCTCTCTGCGTAAAACGCTTTAGAATCTGAACTTGCCAGGTTCACAAACAGGTGACCTCTGTCTGATAAAACACTCTTAAATTTTGTGATAAATTCGGTTCCCAGATCTGCCATAAAAGTACTTGTCCTGCTCATTGACAGCTGTCTGAAAGGTAACATTTGGCTCAGTAGAGATTTGGCCGCACTTTCCATCTCGCCGGCTGTCTTAGATTTTAGGAAGACGTAAAAAACGTAGCGAGAGTAATTGTCCACAGCAAATAAAATGTATCTAAAGTCTGTCTTGCCGTGGCGCTCGTTAGACATCTCGCACAGGTCAATGTGAACCCTCTCAAGGGGATAACTGGCAAAGGCATTTCTAACTGTCTTTTTTTTTGAAATCTTGTTTCTGTTGTAAAACTGTCTCAGAGTTTCATTCTCTTGGTAAACCTTTAGCAAGTCAGCTTCGTTAAAATTTAAGTTCGGAACTTTTTTAAGTCTGTGTAAACTGTAAAGAGCGCCTGGCTTGTTTGAATTTAAAACGTACTCTTTTATGTCTTTTTCTTTGTCTGTCATTTTCACTTTTTAAAAATAAAATAAAAGTTAAACTGTTGGGCTCTCAGCAGGGTCCGCGTAAATGTACTGGTGACCTCGCTTGGCAATGGCCGTGATGGGATCCTTCAAGTACGCCTTATCAGTCCCCAAACAGGGAGACTGAGACTGGGACTTCACTCTGTGGGTCCCTGGATAAATCGGAGCAATAAAGTTTCTTATTCTGTATTTTTCTTTGAGTCGAGTGTCGTTGTCAGAATCTACAAAAACGTAGCCGTTTTTAGTGCACAGTGTGGCGTGGTTGTAGGCGGCCATGAACCAATCAGAGTTCGAGGGAAATAACCTTTTGCTTAGTCGAGAGACAGATGATTGGTCACTCCTAAATGCAAAGAGACAGATGGCTGTTAAGTTTCTGATAAAAAGTCTCAGCACACTTGAATCTGGGAAAATGTTTTGCAGTGTGATGATAATGCTAGAAGAAAAAAAAAAATATTTTTTTTTTCGTTAAAACAGCAGCAGATAAAGTATCTATTATTAGTAACCAGTATATCAAAAATAAACAAGAAAATGGTAGTTTCACTCTTCTTTTTTTCTCCCTCCTATATTATACTTTCTTTATAAAATTAGGCTAAGTCCCTTTTCAACGACACTCATGTCATTTTTCTTATGTAGTAAAAACTAAAAAACCATTTTGTACCATTTTACCGGCTGAGTGGTCAACCACAAAACCCTCAACATTAACCATCCCACGATCCAAGAGTCAAGGGTTCGCGACCAAACTCCATTTTTCAACAACCATAAAAAATTTATAAAAAATAAAAAATCCACTATGAAAAACTAAAAACAACCTATCCTACAGCTAACACAACCAAGACCGCGCTTAACTGGTAGGAAGGTAGCATAAATCAGGGCTGGATTGACAACGATTTAATGTAAACCAGGGGTTGATTTTCGACAAATTGACTTGAATAAGGGCTGAATCAACTAAAATAAGAGAAAGGTTGCGTAATTTTAAAAGAAAATGTTCCGAAAAAAAGATTGATTTTGTGTTTGGGACAGATGACGAGGGCGCAGTTGATGTAAAGTTTACCTAAATAAGGGCTCAACTATAAGAGAGGTTGTGAAACTGTAAAATGAAATGTTCCGAAAAAACTTTTTTCAACCAAAAGTTGCGAGATTTAAATGTACAACTTTACAAATGTTGCGTTGAGAAAGGAGAGAGAGTGTGTGTGGTGTAGAGAAAGTTGACATATTTAAGAGGAGATAATCTAACAATGAGGGCATAGTTTAAGTTGACGTAGATGAGAGCGCATTTCTTCAGAAAGAAAATGCATGTGTGTCACAATTGACATTAGGCAACGCTAATTTATATAAAAATTTTGCAAAAAAAAGGAAAAAAACGACGTTAGTAAACCATAAAAGTTTACGATCTGAAATTTATGTTCAAGATAAAAAACAGGAAGGCTGTAAAAATAGAGCTTTAAAAGAAATTGTGTCACAAGTTGTCGTAAAGTTTTTATTACCAAGGGGGGGGGAAGAAAAAAGAGATTATGGGTAATACAGTGAACTTGGCTGAAAAATTTGCCAGATTTAAGCGACGAGTGAGAGAGATAAAAAGGTCGATTCGATATACTTATATTTCAAAGGCTAGAATTTACAATGCTTTTAAAAAGTTGCATTGTGTGTAATTTTGATAAAGAGAATTGTTTAAGGTATTAATATATATTTGTTACTGAAGATTAATGCAAAGATAAACTGGAAATGAAACGATTGCAGTTTATATTTAATGCCGTTATAAAAAGTCATTGACTATAAATGTTTAATATAGAAAAACGTAATGTATGAAAAGAATTATTATAAATGTTTATTGCGTTTAAAATATTCTATTCTTATAAAACGGTATTAAAAGTCGATTTTTAATACGTTTTTGTAATTATTTTTGTTATTTTGTTTGATAACGATGTACGACGACCGTCGCGCCATCTCCAAACAACTTTTTAAATAAAATTTGTTTTTGTTTGCGAGAATGTCTTTAAGAGTGTGTCAAAATGTAGAAATTCTTTATAGAGATACACCAACTCTGAACGAAATTGGCGTAGTTAGAGAGTATGTTGAAAATGCTGGCCATATTTTTAGAAAATTTGCTACTCTTGAGCCTCGGGGTAATACTACAGTTATTGAAATAGAGCCCGTTTTTGAGGCTGAACATTTAACTACGTTAGAGTTTGCTCGTAGAGAATGCTATAAAATTGTTTGCGATGTGAATAACATTTTGACTAAAGATAATACGTGTCATTATGTTGTGGAAAGGAACGATAAAGATACAATCAAATTAAAATATTCTTATGGACACATTTTACCGACATATAAAAAGAGAAAAAGAGAGAAGGAGAGAGAGAGAGTTGTGTATATATAATAGGACAAGATTTAAAAACCTAAAAACATTTGTTTGTAAGATCTTTAAAGGGAATGTACGCGACAGATGAAAAAGCGTTAGAAGAAATCCACGAGATTTTGGATCTAGTGGAGGCCATTTTAAAAAGAGTCAGAAAGGATAGAAACGATATTCTAAACAAGGCCATTTCAACCAAGGTAAAAGAATATAGAAGATTTTATCATCCAGATCGAAAAGAAAAATTGGCAAAAAAAATCCTTTTACGTTATGAAAAGAAAAGGGTTTTTTTGTGGTTTTCGTTTAATTTGCAAGCTCTCTACGACAAATATTATGAACGGAGTTCAGTTAAAAAAATGCTAAATAATCTGCAAAGTAAACTTTATAGTCCAGATATTGTAATTGATTATCCGTTTTTGAGAACTCCTAGTCCAAGTTTAGCTTTAGATTACGAAACCCCACCAGACTCTGAAGAAGACTCTGACGACGACGACGACAACGACAAAGTCAACACGGGCGAAATTAAAAATGTGTAAATCAGCAATTGCGCGAGAATATGAGGCTTTTCACGACATTGTTGACGCACTAAAAAAATTGGAGGAAATTTGTCAAAGTGCTTTAATACACAATTCAACCGATTCTACTTTAATTGACTATATTTTACACAAGATAAAAAGAAAACAAAAAAAATTTACATATACTAAAATGAAACTTGTTGTGCGCGAAAGTTTTAGTTTTGTTGATGCAAGATCAAATGTGGCAATGTGGATTGGCGATTGTTTACAAGATTTATTTGTTAAATATGTCAAGGATTATATATTGGTGAAAAAAATGCGAAGATTACACAGTAGATGTTTGTTTTATATTGAAGAAACATTCTACTCTTCATTTCCACATTTGGGAGTAAATGTTGATGATAGTGAAGACAACGACGACAACAACGGCGACAACGAATTTAATAGCAACGGAACAAATAGTATTGGTGGCGGCGGCAGCTGCGAAAAGCAATAAAAATGGATAAAGAAATTGAACTCTTAAAGGGGTGTATGGACGTTCTTAAAGAGCGATATGAAATGAAAAGGGACAAATTTGAGAAAGAAAAGGAAAAAGATAGAATGTTGAGTAACGAAATGTTTAAACTTGATCAATTATGGGCAAAAATTGAACATTTAAAAAAACAAGTATTGAATACCAAAAAACGAATTGAACAACAAGTGGAAGTAGAATTAAAATTGAATATTGTAGAATTTGGACAACAAGTATATAATGAATTGGATTCAGTTATTGTGCCACTCGACGCACCTAATTTAGTTTTTAATACCTTTGACACTTTTCATGATAAAATTGAAAAATTGTATAATTATTTAGACATGTTGGAGGGTGTTTACGAGGCTCATAGAAATATTTTTATTATTTCGACTTTAGACATTGCTCGATTATATTCAGAAGTCAATACTGTAAATCAACTATACTATTGCTATGTTGATAATAGAATGTTTTGGAAAGCTTGTGTTCAATTTCGAAAACAATTATTTCACCTTAACAAGTATATATAATAAAGTATTATTGTATGTAAACGTGTAGTATTTTTTTGGATCTCAATCATGGAGGTTGAATTTAATGATTTGAATTTTAAACTTGATAATCTCGAAACATCGTTGAAAAAATATGAAAATAAAAGTTTTTACGATGGTATGAATGACGAATTGAATAAACTAAAATTGTCATTTGAAGAAATTCAAAAGGAATATTTTGAATATTCGAAACATCAAACAAGATGTGTAGATAGATTGGATAAATTAAAAGATTCTCTGGTCGAAACTGGAGAACACATGACATTTCCAATTGCAGAATGGGGTATATCGCTAACTCCTTTTAATAAAAATGATTATAAAGATTACGAATTTTATGATAAAGCGGAAATGTTAATTTCATTAAATAATTATTTGGCAGGCTTGAGAGAAACTTATCCGGTTTTATTAGCTAAATATTATCCCGTAACAATGTATATAAAAAATGAAATTGATTCTATAAGACACGTTTATGAATGGACTTTTAAATGTGTCGAAGTTTGGAAAATGTGTAATGTATTGAGAATGAGGGTTTACAATTTTGAGCAGTCGCTCGAAAATGTCGCATCTAAAGAAATGTGCGCAACCGTTTAGGCTTGCCTTTAATAGTGAAGGAAGGGGGGGGGGTGAAGGGAGAAAAATGGGAAAATGTAAGGGGATGACGACGAGTCATTTTAAAATGAATCATTGAAGAGGATGGACCAATATACTCTGAAACAAATTTTAACAAGAATTGAGAGATACGTCAATACAAGAGAAGGTTATACATTTCTTGGTGGTGAAGTCGAGGGCAACTTTCTACTGATTCGTGTTCGATACGTTCGCCAACAACCGAATGATGATCAACTGTCTGCACGTGCCAATATTGTACACTGTGGGATAGCCGAAATCACCGAAGGATGTGGATTGTCAATGTGTCTATGCATTGAATATTATAGACCGCTGTATTGAAGAATATGAATTCAGAACAAGTTATTGACAATATCAAACAAATAATTAACGAATCTGGACATCGATTTCTTGATGCCGAATTGTGCGAATCAAGTCTCAACATTTTAATGGACTGTACACGAGAAAGTGAAGTGGTGCCTCTTTTTATGCGTATAAGATCTTTTATTATTAATTCACATTGTGCTGTCGTGCTTCAAAAACGCGTTAATTTATGGGTTATTAATCACACTTTGATGAATTAAAATGTTTCAAAATAGAACACAGACAATTTCACAAATTAAAGATGCTGTAAATAATTTGGGACACGAATTTTATGACGTTGATATTACTGAAACCAATTTTTATGTTTTTATCTATGTATTACAAAGTTTCGATAAAGACGTTGAATTACTCCCTCTTATTAACTCTATAAAGTCTGTTATTGCTCTATCACATTGTAATGAAATATCTTCGTTAAAATTGAATTTGTTCATTTATAAATGTAAGTGAATAATGAATAGAGCACAGACAATATTACAAATTCAAAATGTTGTAAATAATTTGGGATATAGATTTTATGACGTTGATTTTACTGAAGAAAATTTTACTGTTTTTCTATATGCATTGCCAAGTTTCGATAAAGACGCTGATTTACTCCCTCTTATTTACGCTATTAAGTATGCTATTGCTGTATCACGTTGTAACGAATTTTTTTCGCTAAAATTGAATTTGTTTATTTGTAAATGTAATCATCTTGAATAATGAATCCCACACGAGTAATTTCTCAAATTGAACAGCTCATTAACAGCTCTGGGCATTTATTTTTTGACGCTGACCTTACTGAAATTTCCCTTCACATTTACATGTACGTTTCGTACGATTTTAATAATAGTGTTGACATGCCCCCTCTTTTTAATCGCATTAAATCAATTATTTTTGACTCTGAATGCTTAGAGTTGGACAAAAAATGCCTACATGTGTGGGTAATGAAACGTAGATAAAAACTTTTCTCACTCGCTTTTTTTCGCTTTAAGCTTTTATACAATCATGCGGGTTAATGTATATATATTTGCTTTAATTTAGTTGTAGTATCTTAGTTTAAAATGGAATCCCTTGATGATTACATTGAGCAAATTAAACTTAGAATCGGTGAATCTGGTTATAAGTTAAAATTTGTAAGAGTTGAGCAAGATGTAATTAAAGTTGCAGTTTATATACCAGACGAAAATTTGGCATGTTTAAGAATTGCAAACATTTTGTATAGTATGTGTTTTTATGTTCAGCTTGTAAATATGAATGAAGAACCCGATGTTGTAATTTTTAATTGCACGCTTATGAATAAATAAAAAAATTGAAAAATGATTATGTATTTTTTATTTGGTAGGATAGATGGCGCGCGGGTTAAAAATGTAAAAAGGGAAATTACGGAAAAGTTCGAGTGTAAAATATAATTTATTATTATATAAAAATTGGGTTTTTAAATAAAATTAGAAGTTTTGAAGTGTCCGTTGATGCTTCACACTTAATATAATTATTATGTGTGAAATTATATTAATGTTAAATTTGATTTATCAAAAACTATTTAAGTAAATCTAGTTTGGGTTTTTTGACTCATTTGGTTTTTATCCAACATTAAAGAAACATGGATAATCGAATGAACCATTGGAGCATAATTTCAAAAGCTTTAAAGGCAAAAAAAATTTCAATTGTTTGGATGTCTCATAACGAAAAACAAAAAGATGTTCATGTATGCGTTGAAATCTCTTCCGATTTTAAAATACTTGTCGCGGTTTTAACTGATTTAGGATACGATTGTTATGACGTTGATGAAAAATATGGAATAGTAAAAATGTACACAAAATAAATAAAAATATGAAATCGTTTTTAAACATTTATTTAATCATGGTTTAATGATTACATATATAATAAAATCAAATAGCTGCCGGCTCTTTAAGGTTATTTACAAAAGAAATTTTACGAGATACTAAAAAGGGACAATTTTACGATCCATTCTCTCTTTCTCTTTTTTATGTCGTGTTGTCCGTGCGTAGATCATAAAAGGTTAAAGAGGATCTATATCCATAAAAAATTTCTACGAGATATATTTATTAGATTTTCCTTTATTTTTGAAACATTATTCGAAAGTTGATTTATAATTTCAATTATTTTTGATTGGTATAATTGGGGTCGACTGACTAAACACATAAATATATATTCTTTAAAAAGTAAATGTAATATAGTTATAAACAAATTTAAATTTTCTACATCATTTTTTACGTTAAAAGATTCGAAACAAGTTAGGTAAAATAATTTACATTTAATTAATCTACATAAATCAGAAAAATCTTTTTTTAATGTTTTAATTTCTTGTATAATAGTTGCATTTTCATTAAAATCGTAAAGATTATATAGAATTGTTTCTAGTCGGGCGTGCATTAATTGATATTCTTGTGTCATTTAGTAATTTGTCAAATTCTTTAATTTTGATAATTTCTAGAGCAATTTGGATATCTGACTCTCGATCTAAACGCATACTATCGCCCACAGATGTAGAAAGAGCAGCATTTGCACTCATTAAGATAAAAAGTTCATGAATGAAATCGTTTAATTCGTCTTTGTGAAGAGAAATAATAAAAGTTAAATCAAAACAAATTTTTTCAAGTAATCTGTAACGGCTGTACCAATCGGTTTGTGGGTAGATCCATGTAGTGGTAATGGGTTCGACGATTGCCAAAACTCTGTCACTGTCGACTTTGACGGCGATTGCTTCTCCCAATTTGACTACGCGATGAGCAATTGCAAATAATTCGGTCTCACAAAATTTTGCGTTTGATGATTTACTTTCAATGTGACAAATGACATCTTCAATGTGTGTAATGAGACATCTTCTTTTGAGATCTAGATTTAGATCGAGTGAAACAGTTTCCTCTTCAAGTTGAGTTAGACGTTCGAGGTGGTCTGTAAGGACGTCTACGGGAGACATTGTTCAAACTGTGACATTGGTGACAACTTTTTCTCTCTTTAAATAGGAAAAGTTTATGACGTAAAACATATTAAAAAAAAATTTAGTATGATTAAGAAGAGATTGAGTTTGAATGACTGAGAGATTGCTAAAACGATATAAAGTTTTTTATATGCCATAATTTCCGCGCAAACTAATTTTATATTTTTTTCTCTTTCTCTCTCGTATTTTTTTCTCTCTTTTTTCTCCGTCTTTTACTCTCACTCTTTTTTGTGTGCGGGCGCAAATATGTATAAAAGAAACTGTTGGTAAAATAAATAGTTTCATTTTAACCATGGACAAGACTCTTCTTGTTTCCAGTACTCTTTTCACCAATCTTTTTTCTGAATATGAAAGGAAAAAAAATAAAGAATTGAGAGCTTCTTGGGAACAATTGCGAAGAGATATCCAACACTTTAAGCAAGTCCACACTTTAAAATTTCGTCTCAACACCGACATCAACTGTGAAATTAAGGATATTGCCAAAGAACTTCTCGCCATCGAACATTATGCTACCGAAACCATTCCTAGTCTGATGCCGGATGAACCGACCGTCAATCCGAATCACCACTTTTCTGTCGCACCCCTGAAGGAGATGAGAGCATCTGGTTGGCCAGTTTTGGGATACTTTGGACAACTCAGAATTATTGACGTTTTTGATACAATTCTGAACGAAGTTGCATTTTTCTTTGCACTCTATAGAACTGAATTCTGTGGAGTCGACAAGAAAATTCTCCAAATTAAAAAAGAAGTCAACGCCATCAAAAACAATTGTTGCCTGGTCATGTCTTTGGAAAATCAGCTGAGCACCGACATCGAAAGACTTCATCGTAACGTCAAAACATTCCAGACCCAATTGAACAAAACCCCTGATAAGGGAGTTCAACTTACTCAAACTCATTTCGACAAAGACGTTGCTGTATTGAACACAATTGTCGAAGAAGAATCAAAATTGAGGGTCAAGTTTGATGAGGGCATGGGTGATCTTCAACCTGAAGCTGACGACGCAGACATTGATGCGGCTCTGGTCGAATCTGACAAAACTGAGGCAGAAATCGAGGCAGCCCTGGCTGAGGCCGCACAAGATTTGGAGGAATACATGAAAAAAGAGGAGGGGATCGAATCTCCATTTGAAGAGCCCGATTTTGAAAGAGACGCTGATATCGCGGATATAAAAGGCGAAGGTATCAAACCAATGTAATTAGTTTATAATGGCCACTCATTCGTTCGTAGATGTAATTTTAATTGGCATAAGAAAGCTTGCAACATTTTTTCAAAATATTTATCGCTTTTTAAAACATTTAAGGAAAAGAAAAAAAATAAAAAATGACCGAGTCGTCACCAAAAAAAATTAATGATGTAGATTTACTATTTGGATCTTTACAAAATGCTTTATCGCTTATAAAAGTAGATTATAATTGTAGAAATTATTCAAAAGTAGTGGCCAATTGTAACTATTTTGATTGTATTTTAAAAAATTTTTACGAGACACTTGTAGAATGGATTGATTGTAATGTAAATGAAAGATGGGAATTTGAAAGTAAATCTGAAGATTTTAAAGTAGTGTTAGATTTTTATAGTAAATGTAAAAAACATATTAAAGAATATGTAAAAAAAGCATACCAGTATGATGAGCTTATTAAAGAATTTGAAATTTCATTGTTTTATGTAGAAGAAAATGTAAAACGGTTTTTCGCACACCAGCCCAATAATAAAAACGGCATTTTATCAAAATTACATGTTTTGAAATTTGATAAAGAATTTTCCATCGAATCTTTTATCCATTTAGATTTCTTACTTTTTCACTTGGCTAAAAATAATGATGCGCAGTTTTTAGCAAATTTTTATGATCAATGTCACAATATTTTTTGTTCTGCGCATTATATTTTACAAAAATTTAAAATAATTGAAAGGGATTTGACGGCAAATATTAAAAAGTTATACATTTGGTCATTATTTTTTCAATGGTATGACACAAAAAAAGCAAATACAATTTTGACATTATTGGATGAATATAAAAGTATAAATGTTTGTTATAGAAATTTTTTATAAATTAGTTTATAAAATGTAAGCATGAAGAAAACATGGTCACTATCTTGTTTTGGTGTTTTAGGTACACGTAAAAAATCTTTGGGGGGTAATTTAAAAGCAAAAATTTTTATTGAAGAAAAAAAAGATTTATCCACTGTAAAAAGAAAGAAATTTTTATCATTAAAAAAGAAAGATAAAAATGCATCATCGACAAAAAATGATCATGAATTATCTTCTAAAAAAGTGCGAAAAACAGTTTTACCCAAAAAGAAAAAAAAAATGTAAAAATGTTATTGAAAAAATTTTAAAATTACCAGGTTTAAAATTAGATGTAAGGTTTAGAGAATTTGATGTAAATTTCCCTAATGGCGTTTCTTTTAAAAATGTAAATTTTCTCGAGTATTTAAATTATGTTACAGATTCTAATAAAGACAGATATGTTTGGACAGTAGAACCTAATGACACTGGTTTATTTGTTTCCCATAAAAGTGAACAATTTGATAGTTTAACTAATTTAATTGAAAATGAAAACGTTTATGTATGAAGAAATTGTTAATTATTTTTGTAATGAATGGCCCGAAGATTATTATTTGGCAGATTTTATTTTATCATGGATCGTAAATTATCCCCATTATTATTACAATTATAATACACCAAGTTTTTTTTCGCTTCAAGGGAAATGTAGTAATATGTATTGTATTTATGATTTTATTTCGTGTGTTGCAAATACAAAGCATGCTGTATTTAAAAAAAAATATAAAAATGTAACAATGGCTTTAATGTGCGAGGGAGCGCCACTGATTTTGTTTAATGATGTGTATTGTGTATAAAAATGTTTAACATCTTGGAAAAATAAATCAGTATTAAACCATGTCTGTGTTGGATTGTTTTTTCAATGACCGAGCGGAAAGAAAAATTCCTACAAAACAAGATTTTCTCATTGTAGAGGAATACTTGTCACAAATGGAAAGGGATCTCCATATTTTTTTATTACAAGAAAGATGGAAAAGGGTGTTTCAAACAGATTATGTTGCCGATCTCATACATTTTTATTTAAATAGGAGTTTTAATTTTAGACAAATGTTGCGAAGTTATGCCAGAAAAGACTATAAAATTGATTATCCTATTCAAAGAAATTTGTACGAGTCGAGAGCTGAAAATTTTATAACGATTGATTTTATACTAAGTGAAGCGCCACATTTAGAATCGGCAAAAAGAGAAGACAGGGTTTTTATTGAGCTGTTGATTTGCTACATTCGAAATATGTTGGAATTTTTTCTAATTTTATATAAATTGTATGATTTTCGAGGAATTCATTCAATTGAATTTCTCGCTCACTGGACTGTGCCAGAAAGAAATTTAGATTAAATGGATGAAATTGAAAGTTTTATTAATGATTGTTTAAAAAAGGGTGAGGTGCCAAGAGTGGGTGATATTAGAGAATTTATTAAACGTAAACAATTAAAACCGATTAAACGAGATGCATTACAAAAATTGATTCAGTTAAATCCTATATATACGGCTAATGTTCATCAAGAAAGGGATAAATTAAGATCGGGTAAACAGAGACCCATAATTTCAAACACCTTGGGTCATTTACACGGGGATATTGGATATTATTCGGTAGTGAGAGGATACGTAACACCAAAAACGTTTCAATATGGATTTTTTGTTGCCAAGGATATTTTGTCTAGATTTATTTATGTTGAATTGATGAAAGGGCCAAAAACGGCAACTAATTTAATTAAAGTTATGAATAGAATTTTATTACAGCATAAAACTATTCATCCAGACTATAACATTCTAAGTCTTTCTTTTGATAAGGAACGAGCAATGATTGGTCATAAAATGGAAGCATTCTTATTGAAAAAAAATATACAGCTTTATGTTTTTGAAAGAAGTGTAACTAAAGCTTCTGTTGCCGAAAATGGTATTAAACTTTTAAGGACAGATGTGCAAAGATTGCAAAACTATAATAACAAGGCTAGATGGTGGGATTTATTACCTACAGCTGCAGATAGTTTAAATAAAAAGGAAATTGTAATTAGAGGTAAAAAAACGGGCTATAGACCAATCGATGTTAATCCATCAAACGTCAAAAAATTTATCAAAAAGGTACATAAACTTGTTCCGGGTTACTATTTTACTCAGTTTAATTATCCACGTCAATTGACAAAGTTTAAATTTGACATTGGGGATATTGTTAGACCTAAAACAATTCTCTCATCTACACAAGTAATTGGAAATAAAACTAGCCAGGTCAATTTGGATTCGACTAGATTTAAAATTTTGGATCATTATCCTTTTGTTACAACAGATTTAAGTTTGCGAAAATTGTACAAGTGTATAAACTTGTTTACTGAAGAAATTGAAATTTTTGCAGAAGAAGATTTAGCTATATCAGATAATGGACGAATTTACGAAAAAAACATTTTGGGACCAGTACGACAAGGTTGACGAAATTTTCAAAAAAACAAAGGCAAATGATAAATATTCTCAGAATGCAATTGCAAATTTTAATTTGTTTTTTCAAGACATTTCTAAATTAACTTGCAAATTAATGACAGACATTGAGTCGGGTAAAATATATAAGACTCCTCGTAAATACTCTGCGTGGAAAAAAAATCAAGTTAGTCAAGATTTGAAAGCTCCACAGGATAAACTGCCGGGGTCTCTTATTGAAAAAGTATAAATACTAGACTCGATAATAAATTTATCATTAGTTATAATGCAAAATGTTTATAGTCATTTTCAAGAGAGGATTCCTCTCAAATCTTCTTCATTTAGTGTCCCAAATCCCAATAGATATAGAGATGGGATAGAAAGACAATTTTATTTTAAATATCTTCATGTAGCTCCCGAATATTTTAGTATGTTGGCTACTGAAAATGATTTGGAGGACGAAATAACAAACCCAATTCCTACGGAGCATACATTTTATTTTGAATTTAGATATACTAACGATTTTTATGGGTCAGAAGGTCAAATGACACTTTCATCAGAAATTGGAACATTTAATTTACATTCATTAATGCAGGGAATTAATAAATGGGTGGATGATTCAAAAAATGCAGCACTTACATATCCACCTTTAGTAGTAGATTGGGTTCACCCAGATTTGAATAAATTTAATAATTCAGACGACATTGCTCAATATTTAGTTAACAATGTCGATAATTATTATACGACTCCACCAATAGGCGCTGGTCACGTGCCCACTGAAGAAGGTATGCCTGTTGAATTTACAGCCGTAACTCGTGCAAATGTTTTGGCAAGAGATGCTTTAAAAATTCCGGGTGTAAATTCGTTTCCATTTCCCACAGTAGAAAATAAATTTATAAATTCTAGAGTGCGAATAATAATTGCACCCAATACAAGAGTATCATTTTCAAACGAGAAATTATTACATCATTTGGGATTTAGGACAGTTAATTATGGAACTAGAGGCGCAAAAAATAGATTTCACATGGTAAACAAGTCGCCAGATTCAAGAATGGTAATTATAGCCCAAACCTATCCAGACGACATAAATATTAAAATTGATACAATTTCACATCTATATGTTATGTCATATGAAAAAATTGTTAAAATCGCAAAACCCTTTTCATCGACAAAAGCGATTGAAAGTAAACGGCCCATGATTGAAGCTGAGTTTGAAAATTTTTTTAAAAATATAACACTTGATTTTAATTTGGGTTTTATTTTCCAATATAATAGTGTAAGAAGAAATTATATTATTGATGTGCCAGACAATTCTACAATTAAAACAATAATTACTCTTTCACCGGGATTACAAAAATTAATGGGATTTGATTCGCCCATAACTAAAATAAATAAAAATTCAACAAATGTTGATACTAAAGTTCACGACGTTGGAAAATATTTACAATTGTGTAAAATTTTAACTCAGGATACTTGCGATGTTATTGTTACCCTGGCGGATGTCCCATCAATACTGCACAGAGGTCAACCCGAACAAATTATGGCAGCTCTAGTACCCAAAGACGATATATTAAAAAATGTTAAAAATGTAGCTCCACGTGTATCTTTTCCAGTAAATGATAAATTTATAAAGTTTAAAGTTTATAGGCATTCTGAAACGGGCAGTGGAAAAATGATTAATTTATCTTGGCCCATTGAGTGTTATGTTTATGGAATGTTGTGCGGGGAACCTATAAAACCAGTGTAAAATTGACAATTGATTTAGTATCATTTGATCACCACTTGGATACACACATGAATGAAGAATAAATTTCATCAAGATAATAATTTTGACACTTTGGGACGAGCAACAATTGTACCTTCAATGTCAAAAACAACTGGCGGCGGTGGTCAAAGAAAAAGAAAAAGATCGAGTAAATCTAGAGCAGGTAATTCTGTTAGATTGGTCAAGGGTAGAGTCGTACTAAAAGTCCCAGGGTATCAAGGAGTTCAACGTCTCTCCCCCTCTAATCTAATTCAACACATTAATAAAAAAAATTTAAAAAGTGCTGCAAAAAGTGCACTCAGAAAAAATAAAACTATAAAAAGACGCAAGAGGGGGAGAGGCAGAAGAGGTAGAAAGAAATGAAAAGAAGCAGAGCAGTAACTGACTTGCAAGACTTGTATTCTTTTAAAAAAGCTAAAAATTCTGCCGTAAGAGGAAGTAATGTGGTCATTTTGGAACCAACATCCAAAACTGATTTGCTATATGAATTTGAAATTAGTTCACAGTTGGTTGTAGGGTTTGGACTATATTCTGGATTTATTGTCGAAGGAAAGTTTGAAAAGAAGGGTGCGGCCCAGACTGCTACATGGGGAGCTACTGAAGAAGCTGATAATGAAGATATGGTCATACAGCAAAATTGGTTTGAACACTTGGTCAAGGATGTTGACGTGTTTCACATTAATTCAGAAATTTCCCCACACGATTCCCCATCTCAGGCAGACCCATTTTTAAATAGTTTTCTACTGGCCCACATGCATAAATCAACTAAAAGACATTTGTGCCCTGAACCATGTAACCCGGGAAATGCTTGCAGTGTAACTTTTGGGTCGTGGAAAAATGCAGATGATTCAGATTATATAAATTATTCAAAATTAGTGTTGGGAAAGAATCTAAAATTTAGATATATTCCACTATTTAAATTTCCATTTTATCAATCTGCAAATTTTGTTCACGATGATGAACTTCCGCGCCCCATTCCAATTCCAGCAATTGGAAATTTACACATTAGATTTTATTTAAGGGAAGGCACTAGTCATATTTTTAAAAAAACTGACGCGTGTACGTCATCATTTAGATTTAATTTAAAATCGATAAATTTGGCAGTGGAAGAATTGATTTTAAATCCCTTGATTGAACGTAGTATGCTGACTTCAAAAAAGAGAATTAATTATGCGGGCGTGACCAAATTGGGTATGGCTCATAATATTGCAACTGGTATTTTTTCATATACTGCAAAATTAAATAAAATTTATTTGCCTCAGGGTCTGTTTATATTTTGTCTGCCAAAAACGGTTATCCCGGGAACTTATACATATCAAGATTATGCCGATTATGTGTTTTTAAGACATAATATTAAGAGTGTAGGTGTCTATTTTGGAGGAAAATCATTTTACACCAAAACTCCAACTCCGTTTGATTGGAATTATCTTACGGCAGATAATAAACAATATTTTGATCACTTGAATTCGCCACCTTTTGGAGTGAGAATGGATTCGTCACTGGTTCAATATTCAAATTTGGAGGGAGGAGGATCTGCTTCACCATACCCACACATTTATATAGATTTGACTCAGGGATCACCAGGAAGTAGATTAATTACCGAAAATGACGACGGATCTATTGTTCAAAATAGAGAATTTCTAGATGTGGCTCTACAGTTTAAACATCCGGGAACGGTAAATGCAACTTATTATGTATACTATTTCTATACCGATTATAATGTAATTTTGGATATGAATTTAAAAAGATTTACCAATGTTTATAATAATACTAAATTGACCATTTAAATTTAAAGAAATAAATAAACGATTAAGTAATTTTCACAAGTGTTTTTATTTATTTACATTTTAAAATTTAATTTACATTTTATATTTGTATGGGGTCCAGCAATTTTATTTTTCTTCCTTTCCTGTGAAATGACGCAACATTTGGTTGTCAAAAGTTGTTGTTGAGCTTCGAAAACATTTTTTGCGTGTGTATTTAATACATTTGGCATTTTGGCAGTGGCAAAATTATTTGTCAATAAAGCATAAGAACTTTGTCTACACGTGATAAATGCCCAATTATCATTTAAATTATAATGCCAAACTGTTTTTAAACATCCGGGTTTTTTTCCATTAAAATAATCTTCTTTAATTTTTTCAAACGTTGATGGACAATTTGCCGCTTCTTCTATACAATTTGTAGAAAGAGTAATTATGGTAGAATCAATGTGTGCATACAATATATCAAAACTATGTGGACGTAATTGAGAATAATACATGTAGAAAATTTCATCCATTCTCATTTTTCCGTATTCGATAATCATGCAAAAATGAATGAGAGAATATGATGATCCCAATGATGTCATTTTTAAAGGAGCATTTGTTTTTATAATGTATAAATCTTCGTCGTTTGGTTCGAGTGGTATTATCGTGTGAGTTTCTAAATTAAAATTTGGCGGTGTCTTGTTTGTAATTCGGATAAATTTAGTTTTATTTTTTGCTAAATTTGTGCCAAAATATCCACACGAAAGATTAATTACACTTTTAAAAAACTGCTTAATATTACCCGCATAATCTTCTCTGGCAGTTAATAGTTGGTCATAAACTTTGTTGAAAGTGTAATCTCTTTTATAAAAGACTACCCAATTTACGACAGCAATTTCAAGTGAAGGAAATGTGGTTTTTAGATAGTGGTAATAATCTTTTGTCAATAAAGTAGAAAAAAGAGGACCTCCAAATTTTCCAAATTTTGGAAGGTTGTTAAATTTTACAATGGCAATAAAAGTAATGTCTTTGTGGACACGATCTAAATTATCCGTTACAATAGAAGAATAACCGTCAATCAAGTTTTTTAATTGGGGGATAATTTTAAATTGTCGATCTAAATTTAATTTTTTAAATAGAGGATTACAACAATCTGTACAAATTCTATAATTTGCCTTTATTCCCGTACTTTGAATCCAATCTACAGTAAAACAATCTCTCTCTCTCGTTTTTTTATTCAATTCATCTCGAGTTTTACCATCTGCATACGAGGGTAAAATACAACACATACACCCATGACAATAAGCAGAATCAAATTGTACAATTTCACAAGACCCATCTTCAAAAATGCCCACCAAATCAATGGGATAATTGCCAATATAAAAAACGCCAAGTGGCGAATAATTACTAAAAACGGCCAACAATTTTTTATTTTGTACAAATTCCCAATCGTATATACAATAAAAAACTGCTCTAAATTCAAAAAATTTATAACGCTGAGAGGTTTCAATACGTTGACCATTTTCAAAAGTGGAACCAAACCCACAACCAGCGGCCATATTGGCTGCAGCATAACCATAACTGGCCACGATATCCAAATTAATTATCGATTTGGCAATAATATTTTTATTGTACAGTGCATCTCCCGCATTTAGTTCACACTGTGCCGAATAACTAAATCCACCTTTACAATAACCCCTCAACTTTTCTCGGTTATAATTAAGAGTTTGTTCGATGGGATGCACCAACCAACTACCATTCAACTTTTCCAAATATAGCTGCCAAAATATTAAATTTGATAAATTTGCCATGGAAATAAAGGGTAAAGTTGTAATATCAATTTTAAAATTGTCGAGATGAAAAGAATTTAAACTTTGATAGAGATGAGCCAAATCACATAGTTCGTTTCCCGTCCAGTGTAAACAAGTTTCTTTTAAAATTAAATTTGTGGCGTCAAGATTCGAACTCGGAACTATACCCACCGCTTGACCAATATTTGTTATAGAAATGTGTTTATAAGACAGGGATAATATATCATTTCCCTTTGAACATTTTATAAAAACAGATTTTTTTGAATTGGGAAATTTACGACGATAATAAATTGCCATAGGCACTTTTAAAGTGTGCATTATAGTATCGTCAGTACCAAATGTAAAACATTTAAATTTATTACAGTGTTGTTTAAGCATAATACCACACTGTTTGTATATAGAATTTATTGAACATTTGGAAAACTTTTCTAGCCGATTAAACACAAAGTTTAGATATTTCATTTTTAATCCGTTCATAACTTTTGCCATATGGTCTATATGATTAAAAAGACACGTCCATTGGGAGGGGATTTTGCACACATATTGTGATTGTTCATCACTATAAAAAATTTTGCAAATCTTTTTGCAACGTGGTGTATTGCCAATTTTAAAGGTTATAAATCCGCAACATTTAGCCATAAAAGTTGACAGGGCCATAAATTCTTCGGTGGAAATAATTCCTAATCTCAGAGCCAAATTTAATCCTTGCTCTTTAACAAAAATAGAGGTGTGTCTGTTGTTCCTCCCTTTAAAATCCTTTTCATCATTCTTGGTCATAATCGTTAAAAGGGGTTGAGGATTTGGAAGTGGGCGTGGAAAGGAAAAAAAATCCATATCAAATCTCAATTTCCTTTCATGGTTGTAAAAAACGTGTAAAATGTTTATGACTTTGTCCTCTTTTTTAGTTTTCCAGGATTTTTGCAAAAGAATTGAATAAAGAGGTTTACGACAGACAATAAATTTTACATCAATATTTGACACATTTTTCAAGACCTGATCTATACTAGTTGGTTCGCTGTCGTCTTTACATTTAAAATAATGTTGAAAAGTATTGCCAACACTCTCAGAATCCTCTTTAATTTTAATCTTTTTTAAAATTGTCGCCCATTTTCCGGGAGCATGTGCTTTACATCGAGAGCCATTTTTTCTTAAAAAAATATATACAGGAGTAGGGGATAAAAAACTGGCATCAAACACAACCTTAAAAGTATTTAATTTTCCAGTGTGAATTAAAATGACACAGCCTACTTTATTAGCCGCCATTAAAAGAGCGTATATATATCCGGGCCATTTAAGTAATTTAATTAAAGGGGTATCGTGGCTTATAATTCCCCCGGGTAATTGTACATCAATTAAATGTCTGCCAATTCTACGAGTGACTCGTGAAATAATTTCAATAAAATCAAGGCAAGTCAAAGGTGGCAATTTGCCTCCCTGTGCGACGCTTGTTGCCATGGGATAAATTTCTCATGTATAAAATAAAATAATCGTTTGGTACAAATCCGCTTACGTGGACAATGATGCTATTGAGCTCGTCAAAAACCCAATCCGATTCCAAATTATTAAAGTGCACCAATTTTTGAATCACATCTTCAAGTACACAAACTCTACGCATAACATTAATAAAATTATCATCAAATGTAGCAGTTTCGTGAATTAGGGGCCCGGCTCTTGGATTAAATGACCCAACCCACGATCTAGTAGACCCAGATTCTCTGTGACGTAATTGATAGGTGGCGCTAATTTCAAACCAAACTGAAAAATTAGTTGTATAATTTGTTCTAATAAATTGATCAATCCTATTAATAATGGCGTCTCTATTTTGACTGCCGGCCTCGAAATATCTAGAGGGCACATTTATATTAGAAACGAGCACATATCGTTTGCCGGCGTGGATAGCAGTTTGATCTACTTTTAATCGATCCATTGACTAGGTCTCAATTAATATAAACTTGTCATCCACTGTGGCATAATTTATATAAGCTTTCTTTTACCGGGCGCGCGCGCGGGTGTTGAAGTCTTGCCGATTAGAGGGTATAAAATGGCCTTGGAGGCCTTTGTAAATTGTTCAGTTTAAAAACTGAAAAAAGGGGCAGCAGTATTTTTTTAAGAAAATCAAATAATGAGTTCTTCACTTAAAAGACGCGGTGGAGGTAACAATAACGGCGCAAATGGCGGCGGCGGTGGAAAGGAAAAGAAACCGAGAGAGAGAAAGGAACGCCCCATTGATCTTACACCAGATATTGAATTTTTTACAAATTTTACCCTCGAGTTTGTAAAGGAGAATGATAAAAATTATTATTTTGTCATTAAATCGTTGGGTCAGGAAAAATTTATTTTTTACAAGGCCAAGGCCGTGGCTCTAATGAATGCCCTACAACAAGCCCTAATGATTTGCGACAAAAATGTGGCCGACACTGAACACGATCGCGAACTTTTTGAAAAAAAGATTGATGAAGATTTGGAAAATGGGTTTCAGTCGAGACTCTTGGCTAGCGTCTACTTTAAAAAGATTGGAATTGCTCTACGAGTTTTTGTCATGAATGATGAAATTGGAGATTTTGTACCCTCGAAAAGGGCAATAAAATTTGAACACGACCGAGACGAATTTGAAAAAATGAGTGCGTTTATTGACAGAAAATTGTTACATGTAAATGAAAAAAAGAAATAAATAAATGAATATATAAATTTTACAATTCTATAATTCTTTGATTATTGGCGATAATGGCAGCTGCTGCATTGACTGTATTGGTGGCGGCTGCGGTTGCACCAGGCACCAAATCGACTAATTCAATTTTAAAATGAAGGTGGGGGCGAGAACTGAGACATTCCATACATTTTGAAACTGTAAATGCTTGTTGAACAATGGTGAAAAAAGTTTCGTCAAGTCTGTTGTATGAAGTGTCTCTTTTTGAAATGTATGCAGCTTGAGAAACAAAGGTTCTTTTTAAATAACCTCCTGCGGTTTTGACATAGACGGTAATTAAAAAATAGAAATCTGTAATGTCAATGAGGGAAAAAACTTCTTTACAGTGCCAGATTATTTTGATCAAAATGCCGTTTCCTGGAAGGGTGGCGACAAAAGAAATCATTGGCTTAAAGAGCCAGTCTACGTTATTTTGTTCAGATCCCCTCAACAAAATAATGTAGGGGGTAGTTTGGCTTAATCGAACTCGTACGTGAAAACGGCTATAAAATTTGTTGAGGGGGAGAAAAAAATTCCACGATAAATCAGTCGGGTTGTGAAATATAATTTTTGTATGGAGATGATTGTGGGTGGGCAATGTTGAATAAATACAATTGAAACCACAATTTCTTTTGCCGCAAATATAAGGCATGTAATCGCACAATTTATCGTGTAATTCTACAGTTAAAAATGAAAATTGTTCTTTGCAACCGTACAATTTATTGAGACATGGATATGAAAATCTTTCTTGGGCCCATCTCAGCGGATAATGAAAGCCTGGAATGTCTGAATATTTCCTAAATGGTTGTCGACACTTTGAACAGCACTTTCTTTTGGCTCCGATAGCTTGGTGATGGCACACTCCGCAAGTCATGTGCATTTCGACACACAGTGCGACAGCTTTGTAAGGTCGAGGAAATTCCGAACACACTGGGCATTCATGAAGAGCCACAATTTCTTGCACGTCCATGTTTTCTGTAAAATAAAAATGTTAATTTAAATTTTGTAAAATGAAAAATGCTTGTCGAGGATTTGGAATAAATTTTTCCACCAATTTTACAACGTGTTCTTTAATGGGTTTTTGAAATACAGTTTCGTATGCATTGGCATTTTTAGCTAGGCCCGCCATTACATAATAGGGTTGAACTTCTTTATAAAATGAATCTGGAGGAATTCTATATAAAATTTCCAAGACTCGATCGTAGATTCCCAGAACCAAATGTTCTTTAGAAAACACGCCCCCAGCAGGTAGCCAATCTTTATCAATCGACGGTCTATCAGTACAAAAACATTCCAAAAATCTCATTCTTACTGCATTTAAATGAGAGGCTAATCTGGGCCTGTGTGGAACATCGCTCATATTCCAACAACCAAATGACCCTTTAAAAGTATTACTACCTGCCGTGTTGTAATTATTCAATTTATTATTTGCAGTATAAATGACGTGAATGGGTTGAATAACACCAGTTGACGAATGAGTTTTTGTATAAGTGACTTCAGTTCTAGTCACAGTTTTAATCAAATCCTTGTCTTTTGAATAGACCAAAACTTTAATGTCGATATCGTGAAAAAACAAAATTGTCTTTCCATCCGTTTTAAACCTTCCCACACCCCCATCGCCAACATAAAAATGAGATATTCCAGAAAGGGGTGTTTCAAATAATGTACTTTTACCCACGCTACTTTTTCCCACAATACCCAATTGTAAACAATAATCGCCCCTCTTTCTCGTATTAGTTCCCAATACAAACAATTGTAAAATAAAATAATCTTTCATGCTCAATTTTCCCAATAAATCGTGATTGACGGTACAAAATAAAACCTTTTCAGAATCTATCCAAGTATCGAAACAAATTTTATACTTGTTTACCAAATCTTCGATAGGTTCCTCAAACAATTCTATAGTTACCATCTGACCCATTATATGCTGTCTCATTTTTTTAGAAATTAATATCTGTACATATGGGTTTAGTTTATGCCATAAAATTGAACTTATATCTGAAATGGCGTCAGACATTTGATTCGACCACGCAATCTGAATTTCATCAGGAGTGGCACTTACTGGCAACTTTAAAAGGGAAACAATTTTCGATAAAAAAATGTCTGTATATGCATCTTTAGAACTAAGGAGTTTTTTAATATCCAATTCGAATGTTTTCTCGTCCATGGTTGAAATACAAATAATACAAATTTTACATTTTTACAGTTTATTTATGTTTTTTTAAACACATTTACATTTTTTAACATTAATCTTGATATGCCAAATTCTCGGAGGGGTGGGATAAAAGTTTTATAAATTTTCCAATCTGGATGTGAACGGAGACGTAAACGTTCTTTGGGTGCAATTTGTCTCGTTATATCATTAATAAAATCAAAAAAAACCACCCTGTCGTGTGGGTTGGTTTTAAGACTTAAAAAACGCCCATCTCTCGTTACACAAAAAGCTTTACAATCCATTACACTTCTAGCCAATGATTTACACGATCTCCACCTGTTTAATGTTAAATTTTGTTCAATTGTAGCATAAATTGTATTTAAAACTTTATCCCACAAATCGGGTCCGGCACAATCTGTTTCGGGTTTTTTTTTCGTCGACACCAATTGTTCTTGAACTTTTTTAAAGGGCATTACTACATATGTATTTTCTGGAACATCTACTACTTTTTCACTATCTAAATTATCAAACTCCATTTTAAAATTGTCTTTGATAATATAATTGGGTAATTTTGGCAAATTTTTACACGTATAAGTAAGATAATAATCAAAATTGTGCAAAAAATGTGTACAAGCAATAAATGGGCTAGGTCTGGAAGCAATTGAATTTAATTTAAGCAAAAAATTTGAATCTTGTTTTTCGGCAAATTTTAAAACTTTTTTTAAATATGTTTTAGTTTCGCTATCTTGAAAAAAGAAATTAATTATAAAATCTGCAGCTTTAGATGCGGTCGTTGATCCCAGACAAAAAATTAATCTATGTACAATTTTTACTAAATCAAAATGGTTATTTCCAGTTACACCTTGACTTACAATAAATAATGACAATAATGGTAAATGATGCGTAGCTACATTACAAGCAATTTTTATAGTTTCATGCAATTTATTTACATCTTCAAACACTAAAATTGAATTGGGCTCGACTCTGTTCAAATCAAATTCTTCTATAAATATTTGATGTACTTGAATATCGTTTTCAACCAATGATAAATTATATTCTGGCGTTTGATTATTACAATGCACTATATATATATTTTCAGGCACTTGTTCAAAATAACGTTCTGGAGTCGATAAAAAATGTTGAATTAAATATGATTTGCCAGAATTTGAAACTCCAACCACTAAATTTGTGGAATACTTAGGAAATAGAACTGACATGGTTGAAATCCATGTTGTAACTAACACAAGGCCAAACAATTTTTTTGAGCTTTATAGTTTAAAATATTGTGCAACGATTCATAATCTTTTGCCAAAAGCATTAATGGCACTGGTGACATCATCAAGCCATCAATGTTAATTTTTAAATTGAGTTGAAAAAAAATTTCGATAAAGTTATTTTTGGAATTACCTTGAACAATCAAGTACAGTGTGTTTTTACCCATTGGGCCTAGTTCACATCTGTAGTTGACAATGCCTTGTCCACGAAAAAAGAGCGTGGGAGAAATTGGCACCATTTCGCTGCCAGATGCCATATCTTTACAGTCGGCGGCAATTTTTGAACTGATTCGAGCCCAATCGCGATTGAAAAAATTTAGCATGTTTAAATAACATTCATGGGGCATGACTACAGCTTGAGGATCGTTTTCGAGTGGGGTGAAATTGTCACCGGGCAAACAAGTTTGAATTATAACAGGTCGACAATCTTGCTTTTGTAAAAATTCTCTTATTCTGGCCTGAACATTTGGACCCATTTCTTGAATGCCCTTTTTATTATCTGTTAAAATGAGGGCAATAATGCCAAATTCTGTATCTGTCGAATATACGACATGTTTCAAAACATTATGATGGTCAAATGGGTAATAAACAAATTCACTCATCTCTAAACTGGGTTTGAAAACTTCCAAATGCAATATGGTTTGTAATGTAGGGATCCAATTCTAGAATATTTTTAAGACTACATTTAAAGATGCTTGGTGGCGAACTGACTGGAAACCACCTGATATTGGACACTAAATCGCGTTTGGGAATTCGATTCAACTCTGTAAAATGTGGAAATAAATGATGACACAAAATTGCATTTTCTTTTATGTGAATTTTTAATTTGGTTTTACAAAAAGTGACAATTTCACCGTGGTGGTGGGAATATCGATGATAATATGTCAATTCTAAACTTTTTAAAATTCTCAATCGATAATGTCGTCTATTTGAAAGAGTTTCAAAAGTATCAAGAGCTTCATCAATATGCCCATTTATAATTGACCTATTTGCGTTAAGATCAGACCTCGAACTGTGAAGCATTAACATTATTAAAATTGATTTGAAACAAAGTTTACCCTTTAAATTTGAGAGTGTAGTCTTATTTAAATTACCCAATTTTTCAGTAATCATGTCTTTAAATACTAACGGGCCTGGATTTATTAAAATTAAATTTAAAATCGATGCAGTAATTTTGGTAACTGGATATTGGGCCGTCTCTTCTGCCTGAATTAAATGACCGCAACCTTCATTCAAGTATGCCTGAAATCTATCTTCAGAACGTTCTAGCTTTGAAATGCTTGCATTTAAAATTGCATATTGGGCTTTACATAAATCAGTTTCAGCGCAAATTGACATTTTATTAATGGTTGCATTTAATTCTCTAAGAATGACTTTAACGTTTTGACGTGAAACACCTTGACAGCGAATTATACTACATTTTTTACGTTTACAAGCTCTGTGATATTCTTTAATTGCAAAAATGTAAACAATGTAATTTTCAACTTGTTCAATTAATGTATTTGCATATGCCAATAAAGTTTTTGAAAAAAATTGACTGTGAATGTTTTTTGGGAGAAATTTGTAAAATGTAATTCTAGCCCATTCAAAATGGCCCATTTCACCAAACATTTTAACTATGCTGGCTGAAAGATTAAACATTTCCATGGGCATTGAAACGAGTGACAGAGCAGATAGTAAAATGTAAACTTGACAAAGTGTACTTAAATGTAAAGTGGCGGCCACATTAATTAGGAGAGAAGACACTTCTAAAAATTCCATTCTTGAATTTTTTTTAATGTCGAGTGTATCTAAAGCGCCCAAAATTTGAACTAGAGTTTCTGGGAATCGATCTTGGGAAATGAAATAATTTGCCCAAGTTAAACGCCTTGGCACCTCGTCACACTTGTCCCACTTCATACAAATTGGTCTTTCATACAATGGCTCTTTATTGACATAAATTGTATTGTGAAACGAGTCAAACTGTGCAGGGGGTGCCAAAGGGTTAAAAGATGGTATGAATTTTAAAGTACAGGATGAAAAGAAATCTGCATAAAATTTCAACTCTCTATGGTCCATGACCATCAAATCCTCTCTAATACCAAGGTGGTATAATTTAGTGGGGAGACTTTTTAAAGTGTTGCATTTTTCTGAAATGTAACAATCTGCAACCAACGTGTTTAAAGAATAATCTTCAGAACGAGATTTTAACTCACAAAAATAATGATTTAAAAATTCTAAAGTAGTTTGACGAGACTTATCTTCTTGGTCCATTTTAGACTCGATTATTGTTAAAGAAGAGCCGTTTAAATTTATAAATTGTGCCAACCATTTGCCACGGAGATGGGACGAAATCTTATATTGCATCCATGGTTTTAAATTAGTAAAAAATGGCTGTAAATTATCTGTAGACATGATTGAATGAACTGCAACATTTTTGGCTGCCAAGGTTTGTAACGACTTTGGTTGTTGTAGTAAAAAGACAGTTTCGAACGTGGTTATATTTTGAACTACTTGTGACATTGTTGTCTGAAAAAATAATTATTACAGTGTATGGTTGAAGAAAAAGGAAGAAGAAGAAAAAAAAACAAAAAAAAAAATAGTTTTTGTGTTTTAAAAACCACGTTTTTTTCTCAAGTGCCAAAAAAAAGTTTTTTAAAAATGTTTGTCCAATTGGTGTCAATTTTATCAGTTTATCTAGTCATGCCTACATTAGGCCTACATTCGAGACAGGCCAGGGTCGAATTTTGCCAATACTGGCAATATTCGTCAATCTTTCAGGAATTGGACCTCAACAACAACTGCAAATCGGCAGTTTATTCAAATTCAAAAAAGGTGAGTTAATTTTTAAAAAAACGAGACAGCTTTTTTTCCTTTTTTACAGTCCTAATATTTATAGACATTTTTATTCAAAATACCTTTTTTTTGTTTTATTAAAGATGTGCCTTATCCGATTCGGCGATGTCGATTTGTACGAGTCGAAGACGTGCAGATCAATCAAGGACATTGAGTTGTGGTCCAAGTCATTGTTGGAAGAAGAATCTAGGTAAATAAAAAATTTGAATTTAACACGGTTTAATTTGTAAAGGGATGAGGGAGAGATAAATTAATTTTTAAAGTTATTTATGAATCTTTTTTTTTATTTTTTTAGTCTGT
>Ga0078972_1006119_pt1 | contig 29180 bp, 29 predicted proteins | sample YelNatPaOPGAMG01_FD_67568 | JGI IMG/M metagenome (GOLD analysis project Ga0078972, IMG submission 67568) | Hot spring thermophilic microbial communities from Obsidian Pool, Yellowstone National Park, USA - OP-RAMG-01 (SPADES assembly) (version 2) | ecosystem: Environmental > Aquatic > Thermal... | reverse complement strand
GTCTAATAAGAACTCTTTTACTTTTGTATTTTCATTACTATTATCTTGAGAGTAAATAGGTTCAATTTGATTATTTTTGTGGTATTTAGACCGTAAATAAGTTAAATACCTTACCATAAAATTTTTAACATATTCATCTGTTATTCCTCCCTTTTTTACTGGAACTAAAGGAAATTTAACCAAACAAGTAGGTATTCTTCCTTTTATCTTCACTAATCCTTGCCCTATTCTTAATTTATCCAAATAATCTTCCTGCCCATTCTCCAAAAAAAGAGCTTTTTTACTTGCCTTAACATCTTCTTCATGCTGGAGTGCTAATACTATCTGACAATGACTGTTCCCTGCAACATAATGAGGTAAAAGTGAACTATGCTGAGTTATACTAATAAGCCCCTGCCCAAAACTTCTAATTTCCCTATAAATATTTTCTATACTATTAGTCGTCTCCTTCTCATATTTACTCTTTGGAAATAAATTATGTGCTTCTTCAAAAATAAGAACATGCCTTAACTTATCAGTCTCTCCCTGTGATAAACGATATAAATGTATCCAACGCAAAATCAATTCAGAAAAGAAAACTCTTACTGGCTTTGGCAATTCCTGATCTAATTCAAAAATAACTGGTTTATCAAGTAAATCTTCCAGCTTAATTGGATTTCTTGTATTAAAACATACTGCATGAGGTCCGAATGTAAAGCTTTTAAGAATTCTTAATGTAGATTGCCTCCATTCCAACTCTCTTGCATAACTTCTTCGCTTATCTGATTCTAATTCCTTTAATCCATCAAAAAAATTAGGCCACATTTTCGGCTCAATCCTATCGAATCCTAATTCTTTAAATTTCTTCTCATATATCTTCATAAATACATGTGCTACTCCTTGTCCTGAAATGTGAGACTTCTCAAGTACTTCACATATCACTGCTAACCATGTCTTGTAATTAATTCCAGGTGGAGCCCTGAATGGATTCCATGCAAATGGAACAACCTGACGACCTATCGTAAAAATTAAAAGATTATTAAGATTAGGATAAATCTTCCTATCTAAAGAATATAAGGCACGCCATCCTCTTTTCCAATCAACTACCATAAATGGTATCTCCTTTTGAAGTAATTCCAATGCAAAGACCATCCCTATATTTGTCTTGCCTTCACCTGTAGTTGCAACAATCACTATATCTTTAATAAAATCTTCTTCTCTTAAGTATAATGGATATATCTCTTTATCATTATATACAATCTGTCCAAGATAAAACTCACCAGAAGCATCTTCTTTAGACGGAGGCACAAGTAATATCTTATTTTCTCCAGGATTCTTGTTCAAAAGTTTTGTACAAATTAGCTGAATGTATTGCTCCAATTCCTGCCTCTGTTCCCAATCAGAAGATAAATAAGTATTCCATAGAGATTTAGCTTTTAAACTGCCTATTACTGGCTCTAAACTCCTGCACATCTGCCCAACTCTTTCAACATCATCATAAATTTTCATTTCCTGCTATATTCAGAAACTCCTTTTTCCTGAATGCTAACCAGTATTCATTGAAAGCAATCAGTAAATCTTTATATAAATCCTTCATATCTTCCCAATATTTCAAATCTTCCAATCTCTTTTCCTGCTCCAACTGTATTATCTTATCCTCAATATGACTTCTCCTTTTATTTATATTATTTATATCGGTATCCAAATAATAATTTCTATTTGGAATATTTAGAAGGTAGGTATCGCAAGTTATAATCTCTTCATTTATTTTTGTAAGTAAGTTTTTATGTAATTCTTTCCTTAAGTTTATTTCATTAAGCAAATTCTTAACTATTGTCTTTTGCGTTTTAGCCTTGTCACTGAATATTCTGTCAACAAAATCATCTTGATTATCTTTGTCATTATTCTTTTGCATATATTCAAATATGCTCTGATAGTTTTGGAATGGTATTTCGTATATCATTTTATACTACTTAAGAGTGACAATAGTATTTAAACTTTTCGGTTTTAGAAGATTTGAGAATTATAAATGCAAAACAGAGTTAGCGCTAAAAAGATAAATTTATGCAAAAGGAAATAAGAATTTCCTTAATAAAAAGTCACCAGTTATCATGCATCCCAATTCAGGAGCCTGAGCTGGTGAGCATTAAATTTAAATCTTGTTATCTTTCAAATAAATGAAAATGTCTATTCTTTAAATACTTTTCGATTCTATAATTTTTATCTTTATCTACAATAGAATCTAAAGAATATTACGCCTCTGATTACTTATGACAACTTTGTAGAGGGGGTGGATCATTTTGATTACAAAAAATGGGACTTTTTACTTGCAATTTACAGACCCGTCACAGGCGGGTTCAGGATGAAGAATTTCATTTTGATATAAAATTTTCACAGGATTCTTCTCTCCGTAATGGTAATAATTTTAAATCCTTAACCTACACAACTTAATTCATCCATACCCTCTTTTATTTTAGTATACCTCATTATTTTAAATTGTTAAGTACTTTTTTAGTTCTTTCCTGATACTTTCATTTAATTTTGGAGGTAATGGAACGCTGTTTTCGGCAAGGATTCTATAAAATTCCGCTCTGGGAATACCCAACATCTCCGCTGCTCTTCCAGCTGATAATTCCCCCTTGGAATACATTTCAAGAATTTCGCTTGAAAATTTCTTCTTTATTCTATCTGGTATCATTGTGGCATCTCTCATTTTTCTGATATCCTCCTTAATGCTTCATTGAAATATTTAAGACTTAATTTATCAATTCTATATCCCGACTTAATTAACTTTTGCACATTAGCATAATTTATTTTATATTCAATAGAAATTTCTTTTACTTTCTCTTTATCCACTACTGTCCGTGAAATAATCCATCCTTCTTCACAACCTTCGGCAGTTTCAAGTGAACCAGGTAATCCCCAACCTTTTTCTACTACTTCAATATACACTTCCTTGGGTATTATTATCTTATGAAAAATTTTCTTTAGTAAGTAGAACCGACCAACTACAGCTAAATGAATAAAAATAGATGAATCTGATACTATAACCAAAATTAAACTCCTTCCAAAAATATCTATCTAAATGTTATATTATCACAAAAAAATATAAAAGTCAAATTTTTTGTGGAGTTCGTTCCCCCATTTTTCCACTAAACAGTTCTAATAATCTTTTTCGGTAAAATTTATCATTAAAAAGTATTATAAATACTACATCCTAAAAATTGTAGAGAAATTCTTCTCCTATTTTTTTCAAAAATTACAGTTCCACTTTTTATTTTAAGAAAATCTTTATTTCATCTATATATTTAGAGTTTCGCCTAGGAATTTTGGGGAAAACTCCACCATAACATTTCTGTTGTATTTATCTAAAAAATATGATATTTTACAAATTGGAGGTATAAAATGGAAAATATCCCAAAGGTAAAATTAGGAATAGTTGCAGTTAGTAGGAATTGTTTTTCTATCGAACTATCAAAAAATAGACGAAATGCTGTGGTGGAAGACTGCAAAAGGAAAAATATACCAATTGTATGTATTAGTACAATTGTTGAGACAGAGAATGATGTGAATAAGGCAATTAAAGAGATTGAAGAAAAAAATATAAATGCTCTTGTAGTTTATTTAGGTAATTTTGGTCCAGAAGGACCTACATCAATTTTAATCCAAAAGTTTAATGGACCAGTAATGGTTGTTGGTGCAGCAGAAGAATCTTCAAAGACATTAATGAGAGGCCGTGGAGATGCGTACTGTGGTATGTTAAATTTGTCTTATAACCTTTCTTTAAGATATTTAAAACCTTATATTCCCTCTTCTCCTGTAGGAACTTCTGATGAGATAGCAGATATGATAGAAGAATTCATACCTATAGCAAGAGTTATACTTGGAGTGAAAAAATTAAAGATATTTACATTTGGTCCAAGACCTCAAGATTTTATTACCTGTAATGCTCCTATAAAGCCGTTATACGATTTAGGTGTTGAGATTATGGAGAATAGTGAACTAGATTTATATGATATTTATAGGAGTGCAGAAAATGATAAAGAGGTAGATTTAGTTTTAAAGGATATGGAAAAAGAATTAGGGAAGAAAAATATTTATCCTGATTTACTCAAAAAGCAAGCACAGTATGAAGTTGCTCTTTTAAAGTTTTTTAAGGAGAATTTAGGAACATGTGAATTTGCAGTTTTTGCTAATAAGTGCTGGCCAACATTTGAAAAATACTTTGAATTTGTGCCGTGTTATAATAATTCAAGGCTTGCTAGCAAGGGTATTCCTGTATCATGTGAGGTAGATGTATATGGTGCATTAAGCGAGTATATAATGACTTGTGCTACAGAATACCCTGTTACTCTCCTCGATATAAATAATACTGTCCCTTATGATATGTATAAATCTAACAAAAAGAAAGTTAAAAATTATAAACCAAAAGATTTGTTTATGGGATTTCATTGTGGAAATACTCCATCATGTTTAATGGATAATTTTGCAATAAAATATCAATTTATAATGCATAGTTTAATGGAGAAAGGGAAGGAGCCTAATATTACAAGAGGAACAATGGAAGGGAAAATAAAACCAGGTAATATTACAATATTTAGATTACAATCTACTGCAGATGCGAATTTAAGGTCATATGTTGCAGAAGGAGAAGTTCTTGATATAGACCCAAAGTCATTTGGAAGTATTGGAGTTTTTGCTATATCTGAGATGGATAGATTCTATAGATATGTTTTGATTGAAAAACAATTTCCACATCATACTGCAGTTGGATTTAAACATATAGGTAAAGTATTATTTTCTGTAGCAAAAATGCTTGGTATTAAAGAAATTTATTTTAATCTACCAAAGAATACTTATTATGAAGATGAAAATCCATTTATGTAAAAATAATAATAGGAAGTTTAGTGTGAAATTTCTAAAGATCAGTATATGTTTTTATCTGCTGTTTTTATATACAACTTCCTCATGTGGTGCAAGTGATAAAGCAGGGACAGCAGCATCTCAATTTTTAAAAATAGGGGTTGGTGCAAGACCTGTTAGTTTAGGAGAATCCTATGTAGGTGTATCTGATGGTGTTTATTCTATAAACTGGAATCCAGCAGGATTATCTTCTTTAGAATTTCCGGAAATTACAGCATCTCATCTTATCTGGCTTGCTGAAACATATGAAGAGCATCTTGCATTTGCAATTCCTTTAAAGAACATAGGAACATTTGGAGTTAATTTTATTTATTTAAATGGAGGGAGTTTAAATAAATATAGTGTAGATTCAGGTGGTAATCCAGTTTTAGAAGGTGCATTTAATGTGTATGATTTAAATATTGGTTTGTCATACGGGAATTATTTCAAAATATGGAATAAAAATTTATACTATGGTTTAAATATCAAATATATTTCTAATTCTATTGAAGTAGAAAAATCAAATAGTTTTGCAGTTGATTTGGGACTTTTATTAAAAGATATATTTGAAAGTTTCTCAATAGGTATTAGTGTTTTTAATATTGGTACATCTGTAAATTTTGGAAGGACTGCAGAGAATTTACCTTTTTATATAAAAACAGGAATTTTTTGGAAAGTTGTTCCTGAATTTAATTTAGCATGTGATTTAACTATTCCGAATGATAACGATGTAAAAATAGGAATTGGAGTGGAAAGTTGGGTGGTAGAGAATTATTTTGCATTAAGATGTGGTTATACAACAAGGCTAAATGGAGGAGAATATGCAGGGCTTTCTGGATTAACAGCAGGTGCAGGTTTTAATATAGAAGGATTTAGCTTAGATTATGCATTTGTTCCTTATGGAGATTTAGGATATACTCATAGAGTGTCTTTAAGTTATTCATTTGGTGAAAAAGTTACTCAGGTGGTACATATACAGGAAGAAATAAGTAAGGAAAATAAACCTGAAGTAGAGGAGAAAAAAATAGTATTAGCAGTTGCTGATTTAGTAAGTGAAGATGTATTAAAATCCCAAGCAAATACAATTTCAGAGTTACTTAGGACAAGTTTATCTAATTCAAAGAATTTAGTAGTTTTAGAACGAGCAAATATGGATAAAATTTTAAAGGAGCAAGCATTTCAAAAAACTGGATGTACAGAAGTAGAGTGTGCCATAGAAATTGGTAAATTACTGAATGTTGAAAAAATGATAGTAGGTAGTGTGGGTAAATTATCTAATAGGTTTTACGTGAGTATTAGAGTCATTGATGTTAAGCGAGGGGCTTTATTGTTTAGTGAAACTGAGGAAGTTCCATCAGAAGTAAAACTATATTCTGCTACTGTAAATTTAAGTTCAAAGATAAAAAAAAGGTTAAAGAATGAATAAGGTAAGAGTAATTTTTCAGCCTGAAGGTAAAAAGATATATGTAAGTTATGGTGTAACTATTGCTACTGCTGTTCATGAGGGAAATATTAATATGGACTTTCCATGTGGTGCAGTTGGTAAGTGTGGTAAATGTAAGGTTGAAGTAGAAGGCAATGTTTCACCTGTGGATTATATTGAAAATGAACATTTGTCAAAAGAAGAAATTGCTAAAGGAATTAGACTTGCCTGTAGAACTAGAATTTTAGGAAATGTTACTATATCCATTCCAGGTAGTTCAAGATTACAAACTCAAAAGATTTTAGATTCTGGTATTGCAACTGATGTTTGTTTAAAAACAGCAGTAAAAAAGATAGTTTTTAAATTTAATGATATAAATGATTTAAAAGAAAAGATTATAAAATTAAACTTAAAATTGTCTATAAAACTTGAGTCTTTTAAAGAAATTATAGAAAAAAGTAAAGATTCTATTACTGGAGTAATAATAGATAATAAATTGGTAAGTTTAGAGAAAGGCGATACCAGTAATGAATTATATGGAATGGCTTTTGATATAGGAACCACTACTGTTGTTGGTTCGCTTGTAGATTTAAATACAGGTTTAATAAAATCTGTTTCAGCAGATATGAATTCACAGGTAGTATATGGTGATGATGTAATTTCTAGATTAAACTTCTGTATTCAGAATAAAAATGGATTAAATGATTTGAATAAAAAGGTAATAGATGTAATTAATAAAATAATTACAGAAACCTGTGAAGATGCAGATATTATGCCTGATAAGATTTATGATGTGATTTTTGCAGGTAATACTACAATGGAACATTTACTTTTAAAAGTAGAACCATCAAGTTTAGCTGTTTATCCTTTTAAACCAAAACTAAATCAATGTATTACTAAGGTTAAACCTAAAGAACTTAATATAAATGTTAACCCAAATGCAATCATTAGTGTTTTTCCAATTATTGGTGGATGGGTAGGAGGGGATACAGTAGGGGTTATTTTAGCAACAGGTATACATAAAAGTAAAGAAATTAAATTAGCAATTGATATTGGAACTAATGGAGAGGTAGTTTTAGGTAATAGAGAAAGATTACTCTGTGCATCATGTGCTGCTGGACCTGCATTTGAAGGAGCACATATAAAGTATGGAATGAGAGCATCTAAGGGTGCAATTGAAAAAATAGATATTATTAATGGTGAAATTTTTTATAGGACAATAGGAGATGCTTTACCTAAGGGTTTCTGTGGAAGCGGACTAATTGATGCAATGGCTTCTTTAGTAGAAAATAATATAGTAGATGAAACAGGTAGAATAAGATCTCCAGATGAGTTAGAAGGTATCTTACCTAAAGAATTAATATCAAGAATAAAGGTTTACGAGAATGGTAATGAATTTGTTTTTGTTAAATGTAAAGATAAAGAGATAACATTGAATCAAAGGGATATAAGAGAAATCCAACTTGCAAAAGGAGCAATGTTAGCTGGTATAACAATTTTAATGAAAGAATTAAAAGTTAGTGTTGAAGATATAAAAGAAGTGTTAGTTGCAGGTGCTTTTGGTAATTATATTAGAGCAGAGAAAGCATTAAGGATTGGTTTAATTCCTCAGACAAGTTTAGAAAAAATAATTTTTTGCGGAAATGCTGCAGAAGAGGGAGCAAGGAAAGCATTGCTATCAATTGATAGCAGGATTGAGGCAGAAGAGATTGCTAAGAATGTAGAGTATATTGATTTATCATCCTCACCATATTTTCAGGATGTTTTTGCTAATAGTATGATGTTTAATAAATGGGAGAGAGTTCCCTTCTTAAATGCATAATCTTGTGGCATTATAAAAGGAGATAAACATGAAAAGAATTATATTATTATGTTTTAGTATTGTTATGTTATTTTCTAATTGTGCTACAATTACTGAGAAAAGATATATTTCTGAAAGAGAAGAAGTTGTAAAAAAAATTACCTTAACAAATGGTTTAACCATAATTGCAAGAGAGATTCCCAATAATATAGTGAGCATACAAATCTGGTTTAAAGTTGGTAGTAGAAATGAAAGCGATAAGAATAATGGTATATCCCATTTTATAGAACATCTGGTGTTTAAAGGAACTAAGAAAAGAGGAGTAAATCAGCTTAGCAAAGAAATAGAAAGTGTTGGTGGAAAGATAAATGGTGCAACTTCAAAGGATTATACATTTTATTATGCTACAGTAGCAAAGGATTTTATTGATATAGCAATAGATGGTTTAATTGATAGTGTTCTAAATCCTGTGTTTAATAATGAAGAAATAGAAAGAGAAAGAAAGGTAGTAATAGAAGAGATATTAAGACAAGATGATAACCCTTATTCTTGTTTATTTAATCTTTTAAATGATATTTCGTATGTTAATCATCCATATAAAATGCCAGTAATTGGTAAGAAAGAAATAATAGAAAGTTTAACCAGAGAAGATATAGTTTCATATTATAATAAATTTTATGTTCCAGAGAATATGATAATTGTAATAGTAGGAGATTTTAATACTGAAGAAATTGTTAAAAAGATAAAAAAATATTTTTCAATGAAATCTTCAAAAAGTCATTTGTTGAATATTAATATGAAAGCAGAATTTAATAGTTGTAAAATAGAAAAAGAAACAAGTTTCAAGAAATGTTATCTTGCAGTTGGTTGGCTTGCTCCAACTGTAGATAATGAAGATACTTATGCTATGGATGTAATAACTACTGTATTAGGTCAAGGTAGAAGTTCAAGACTATATAGGGAATTAAAAGAAAAACAACAACTCTGCTATTCAATAGAAAGTAGTTATGGGACGATGAAAGACGAAGGTTTATTTAAAATTTTTGCTATTTTAGATGAGAAGAATAATATTCTTTTGCAAGAAAAGATTATGGAAGAGATAAATAAAATGAAAGAAGGAATTACATTAAATGAGTTAAATAAAGTTAAAACAATGATAGAAAATAGCTATATTTTTGACCATGAGACTAATGAATCTATTGCAAGTAGTTTGGGTTACTACGAAGCAATTTCAAGTTATAAGTTAGAACTTTCTTATTTGGATAATATTAAAAAAATTACTTTAGATGATGTAAAAAGAGTGGCAAATAAATATTTAAGCAGTAAACCTTCTATAGTGGTTTTCAAGCCTAAAAAAGAGAGTTTTTAGTATAGTTAAAACTTGTTGAAGATGTTTAAAATAAGTAGTATAATTAAAACAAATGAGATTATATAAAAAAAAGATACTTTTAGGAATTACGATATTTATTTTAATATCAAATGTTACATTGGCTAATGTTATTAAGGAAAAATTAGAAAATGGGATAACCTTAATTTTAAATGAAGAAAGGGTTTTCCCTATAATTGCTATAACTGTTTTTTTTAAAACAGGTTCTTTATATGAGACTGAGAAAAACAATGGCATTACGAATCTAACATTTGAGTTACTTTTAAAAGGTACTAAGAATTTTAACTCTGATAAATTTGCAGAAGAAATCGAATCAATAGGCGCTCTTATAGATGTTGATACTACTTCTGACTATACAACAGTATCTCTTGTTTGTATAAAAAAGTATATTAACAAAGCATTGGAGTTACTTGTTGATGCTATAAAAAATCCGTCTTTTTCTGAAGATGAGATTGATAAACAAAAAAAAATGATTATCTCTAATATAGAGTCAAGAGATGATAATGTATTTGAATTTGCATTAAAGAATTTTAAAGAGTTAATGTATGAAGGGCATCCATACAAATTTGATAGTTTAGGAGAAGTAACAAGTATTTTAAATATAAAAAGACAGGATATAGTTGATTATTACAAAAAATGTCTTTCAGCGGATAAAATTGTTATTAGTGTCTCTGGTGATTTTTTAAAAGAAGACATTATTATTTTAAAGAAAAAATTTGAAGATATAAATTTTTTTAATGATAATACTTCTTTGAATATTAATGATATTAAATTGAATAGTAATAAAGAAAAAGTGATAATTAAAGAAAAAAAACAGTCCATAATTTTGTTAGGATTTTTAGCACCATCTATTTTAGATAAAGATTATCCAGCATTTAAAGTTTTAAATGCAATTATGGGAAGTGGCATGAGTTCAAAGTTATTTAATAACTTGAGAGAAAAGGAAGGATTAGCATACGAGATAGGTTCTTTTTTTCCTTCAAGAATAAATAAAAGTAGTTTTGTGTTTTATGCGGGGACGAGTAAAGAGAATATTGATAAAGTAAAAGAAGGAATTCTTAATGAGATTAAAAAAGGAATTGAAATAACAGAAGATGATTTACAGAAAGCAAAAAATTATATAATAGGGAATTTTTATTTAGACCATCAAACAAATATAAGAAAATCATGGTATTACGGCTGGTATGAATTACTTGGTAAAGGTTATGAGTATGATAAAGAATATATTGAAGATGTAAAAAAAGTAAGAGTTAGCGATATAAACAGAATAATAAATGAGTATTTTAAAAACTATGCTTTACTTGTAGTAGAAAATTCCAATTAGGAGGTGGTTTTTTATGTATATAAAAAATAAAGGATTTACATTAATAGAGATGATGATAGTTATTTCTATTATAGGACTTCTTCTTTCTATAGTTATACCAGATTTAATTAAGAGCAGAGATAAAGCTAAAATTCAAACTTGTAGAGCTTCTTTAGAAGGGTTACAAAAAACACTGGAACTTTATAGACTTGACCACAAGGGATATCCTAAAGACTTGAGTGTCTTAATTAAAGAAGAATATATTGCTGAAAAAACACTTAAGGACCCATGGTTAAATGAATATTATTATGTCCCTATTACTCAAAAGGTAAAGAAAGAAGTTTATTACGTGAATTATGTTTTATTAAGTAAAGGACCTGACGGAAAGGAAGGTACAGAAGATGATATATTAGCACCAAGAGATTCTAAAAAACATAGTTTAGAAGTTTTAAAAGGAGAGGAAAAGGTAAAGGGGCCAATTCTTGAGGTTACTCCTGAAAAAAAGATTCCTAAAGTAATAATTTCAAAACCTGTAACCAGGGATAAAGATATTAAAAAATAATTTATGAAACAAGAGCAACGTTTAGAACTAAAACATACACAAAAATTAATTTTAACTCCAGCTTTACAGCAATCACTAAAAATTTTACAATTACCCATAGTAGAATTAAAAGAATATATAGAGGAAGAGTTAGAGCAAAATCCATTGCTAGAACTTACTGAGAAAGAAGAAACAAACTCTTTGGAAGAAGATTCTTTTAATGCAGATAATTTAGCAGAATATTTGACTGAAGATGACGTTGAAGTAGAAAAAGAAAGTGAAGAAAGTAAATCTTATGAAAATTTATTGAAAAATAAAAATACATTAGAAGAACATTTACTTTGGCAATTAAAATTATCAGATGTTTCTCAAGATGAATATGAAATAGGAGAAAGTATAATAGGGAATATAAATCAAGATGGTTATCTGACAGTTTCTACATTAGATATTGCTCAAAAGTTAGGAGTTGATGAAGAAAAAGTAAAAAAAATATTATTTTTAATACAGTCTTTTGAACCAATAGGAGTTGGAGCAAGGGATTTAAGAGAATGTTTGATGATTCAGATTAAGAATAATAATCAAGAAGGGACAATTCAATGGAAAATTATTTCAGATTTCTGGGACGATTTTCAAAAAGGGAAGTTTGAAGATATTGCTAAAAAAATAAAAATAAGGTTAGAAGAAGTATATAAGGCTATTGGTGAAATTTCAAAGTTAGAGCCTAAACCAGGAAGAGAGATATCAGAAGGAGTTATAAGATACATCATCCCTGATGTTATAGTTGAGAAAAGAGGAGATGGCAAATATTCAATTATAATAAATAATGAAGGGATTCCCCATCTTAGGGTAAGTAGATTTTACAAAAAGTATTTATTGCAAAAAGATGTATCACCCGAAGGGAAGAGTTTTATAAAAGAAAAAATAAAATCAGCATTAAATTTAATAAAAGCAATGCATCAAAGGAGAGAGACTTTATTTAAAATTACAAGTGCTATAATAGAAAAACAAAAAGAATTTTTAGAAAAAGGGATAGAGTATTTAAAACCACTTAGTTTAAAAGAAATCTCTAAAGAAGTTGGTATGCATGAATCAACAGTTAGTAGAGTAACTACAAATAAATATATTCAAACTCCAAAAGGTATATTTTCATATAGGTTCTTTTTTAATGTTAAAATAAAAAAGGTAGAAGGAGAAGAAGTTTCATCAAAATCTGTAAAAGATGTTATAAAAAATATAATAGAAGAAGATAAAGAGAATATTTTAACTGATAGTAAAATAATGAAGATTCTTCTTGAAAGAGGTATAAATATTTCAAGAAGAACAGTTGCAAAATATAGGGAGGAACTAGGAATACTTCCTGCTTCAAAAAGAAAAATGTTAAATAATTTAAAAATGACAAAATAATACAAGGAGGGAATATGAGAAAATTAGTTGTAGTAAGTTTTTGTCTGTATATGTTTTTAGATAATTTTTCATTTGGTGAACAAGGTGGGGTAATATCTCCACTCTCAGAGGCAACTTCAACGCAAAGTATTTCTACTAATCTGAAAATAGGTGTGGTTGATATGAAAAAAGCGTTTGACGAGTATGAGGTGACTAAAACAACAATAAAAAAATTAAAGGAAGAGATAGCAGCAAAGAGTGATGAAGCGAGTGCAAAAGAAAAAGAGATATTAGCATTAAGAAATACATATATTCAACAAGCAAGTTTAATGAGTGAAGAAGCTAAGAAAGCAAAGGAGAAAGAGATAGCGATGAAGACAGAGGAATATAGAAAGTACTACGGTGAAGTTTCACAGAATCTTATAGAAAAAGAGAGAAAACTTACTGACGATATTATAAATGATATTTACAATATAGTGAAAATAATTGCTAAAGAAAATAAATATGATTTAGTATTTGATAGGAAAAGTTTATTAGTAGGTGGTGAAGATATTACTGATAAGGTGATTAAGAAGTTAAATGAAAAGAAATAGTATGCTAACATTAGAAGAAATAGCAAGCTTAGTAAATGGGAAATTAAACGGTGATGGTAATGTAAGAATAAAGAATCTCTCTACCTTGGAAGATGCAGAAGAAGGAGATATCTCTTTTATTTCAGAAGAAAAATATCTAAAAAAAATAAAGGAGTCAAAAGCTTCTGCATTTATTGTAAAAGAAGGTTTAAAAGTTGAAGGTAAGCCGTTTATTGAAGTAATAAATCCCTATTTGGCAGTTGCTAAAATTTTAGAAAAAATTGTTATAAAAGAAACTCATCCTATAGGAATTCATCCTACATCTATTATATCAAAGTCTGCAAAAATAGGCAAAGATCCTTCTATTTATCCTTATGTTATTATAGATAATAATGTTGAGATAGGTGATAATGTTGTAATTTACCCTTTTACTTATATTGGGATAAACTCAAAAATAGGAAATAATTCACTTATTTATTCTAATGTAGTAATTAGAGAGAATGTGATTATTGGAGAAAGAGTTATAATACATAGTGGTACTTGTATAGGGTCTGATGGATTTGGATATACTAAATTAGAAGATGGAACTCATTATAAGATACCCCATGTTGGAGGAGTTATTATAGAGGATGATGTGGAGATAGGAGCAAATGTTTGTATAGATAGGGCAATGTTGAAAAACACAGTAATAAAAAAAGGTACTAAAATAGATAATTTAGTTCAAATTGCTCATAACTGTGTTATCTCTGAGAATTCTATAATTGCAGGTCAAGTAGGACTTTCTGGTAGTGTTAAACTTGGTAAGAATGTAATTCTTGCAGGTCAAGTTGGAGTTGCTGACCATTTAAGTATAGGCGATAATAGTATTGTATTAGCTCAATCTGGTGTATCGAAAGATATTCCAGAGAATAAAACTTATTGGGGTTATCCAGCAAGAGAGGTAAAAGAAGCTTGGAGAACTTTAGCCGAGATAGGAAGGTTAAGCTCCTTAATTGAAAAAGTTAAGTTGATAGAACAAAAATTAAAACAAATAGAAGAAAGAATCAAATAATGTATCAAACAACTATAAGAGAAGAAGTTAAATTTGAAAGTGTTGGATTGCATACAGGGAATAAAGTAAAGTTAGTCTTAAAGCCAGCAAAAGAAGATACAGGAATAGTTTTTTTAAAAGACAATTTAATAGTTAAAGCAGATTACAATAATGTTTTTAATGATAAGTTTGAAATTTCACTTAAATCTAAAGATTTAGAAGTAAAAACTGTTGAACATTTACTTTCAGCATTTTATGGCTTAGGAATAAATAATGTTATTTGTGAAATATGTGGAGAAGAAGTTCCTTTTTACGATGGGAGTTGTTTAAAATTTGTTTCTGCTTTAAACAGGATAGGTATTAAGAAACTAAGAAAAAAGATGCGGATATTTGATTTGAAAAAGGAATTGGTGGTTAATAAAGATGATAGATATATTATAGCGCTTCCTCATAAAAGTTTAAAGATAAGTTATTTTGTTCATTATGAGAACCCTTTAATTGGTAGTCAGTTTAAGGAGATTTATTTAACAAAGGATGTTTTTGTAAAAGAAATATCAAAGGCAAGAACATTTGGATGGATTTCGCAAGTACGAGAGCAAAGGAAAATGGGATTAATTAAAGGTGGAAATTTATCAAATGCTATTTTGTTTGGAAAAAATAAAATTTTAAATAAACAAGGATTAAGGTATAAAGATGAAGTAATCAGACATAAAATTTTAGATTTAATAGGAGCGTTAGCACTATTGCCATTTAGAATAAATGCACATATAATAGCAATAAAATCAGGACATTCTTTAGATATTGAGTTTATAAAAAAAATAGGAGGGGTTGTATGTCAGAGAAGGTAATATGTAATATAAATGATATTGTAAAACTTCTTCCACATAGATTCCCATTTTTACTTGTAGATAGAGTTGAAGTTATAGAAGAGGGTAAAAAAGCAAGAGGTATAAAGAATGTTACGATAAATGAAGACTACTTTAATGGACATTTTCCTGGTAATCCAATAATGCCTGGTGTTTTAATCTTGGAAGCATTAGCACAAACAGGTGGAGTACTGATGTTAAGAAAACCAGAATTAAAAGGAAAGACAGTTTTGTTTGCTAGTATTAAAGAAGTGAAGTTTAGAAAACCTGTAATTCCAGGAGACCAGTTAATTTTAAATGTAGAGATAACTAGATGGGGTGGAAGAGTTGCTGTAATGAAAGGTGAAGCATATGTAGGGAATGATTTAGTTACTGAAGCAGAAATGACTTGTGTATCTGCAGATGCTTAAAAGCACAATAAATTAGAGAATAGAGTTTATTTTGGAACACAAAAACTTTAAAAATATTCGTTTTTTAATTCTAACTACAATTGTTATACTTTGGGGTTCTCATGCCTCTGTAGTTGTATTTTTAAGCGAAAATCTATCAACTTCTTGTATTTTGTTTTATACTTATCTTATTTCTACAATTAGTTTATTTATATTTAATTTAATTACAGGTAGATTATTAAATATTTTTGAAAACATTAAAAAAGAAAAATTACCATTTATGACTTTACTTGGAATATATGGTATTTTTGGATATGAATATTTATTTATTGAAGCATTAAATAGAGCATCTCCAGTAGAAGTAAATATATTAAATTATCTCTGGCCCGTAATGATAGTTGTTTTTTCAGTGATAATTCTTAAACAGGAATTAAAATTAAACATAGTAATTGGTTGTTTAGTTGCTTATTTTGGAGCAATAATTGTTATTGTGAGTAGTAGTACAGGATTAAATTTTAGTATGAAGAATATTTTAGGTTATATTTTAGGAATAATAGTAGCAATTATTTGGGGAAGTTTTAGTGTAATGCTTAAAAAAGAAAATTATGAGCCATTTTTCAGTACACTTTACTTTAATTTTTTAACTTTTTTAATTACTGGTGTTTTTTTATTATTAGATTCTTCTTTTGTAATTCCAAAACCAAAAGAGTTTTTAGTTCTTGTTTATAATGGAGTAGGAACTACTGCAATGCCTTTTGTTTTATGGACAATAGCAATGACAAAATACGATGTTCAAAAAGTAGCAAGTTTTACTTATTTAACACCTTTTATTTCTACTTCTTTTTTAGCAATCTTTCTAGGTAAAAATATAACCATCTATGCTTTAATTGGTTTAATTGCAATTGTATCAGGTACAATTATAAGTGAATTGAGAAATGATGATGTAAAATATTTTGTATAATTTTTTGTTTGAAGTGAATAAAAATAATTGACATATTTATAATAATATGAATATAATTATTTTATGCAAAACATTAGGAAAATTCTTATAAAACTTTTAGGTGATTTTCCTAAAAAGTGTGATTTAAAGCCAAAGATTCTAAGTAAAGAAGATAAAGGGGATTATTACTTAGAAAAAGTTACATTTAATGCTGATAAGGAAGAAATTGTTCCATCTTATGTTTTAATTCCGAAGAATATAAAAGAAAAAATTCCTGCATTGGTTTGTATTCATGGACATGGAGGATTTTTTGAACTTGGTAAAGGAAAAGTAGTTGGATTAGATACAAGAGAAAAGATAAAAGAAAGTGGGAGCCACTATCAAGCAATAGAGGCATGTAAAAAAGGATTTTTGGTTATTGCACCTGATATGAAATGTTTTGAAGAAAGAAGACCATCTAAGGAAGAAAGGGAGAGAAATCCGTATGTTACAGATGGATGGTATGAAAGGTTAGTTACAATGAATTTAATTCTTCAAGGAAAATGTTTGCAGACAAGATATGTATTTGACTTATCAAGAACTGTTGATTATTTATTAACGAGGAAAGAAGTAGATAAAAATCGTATAGGGGCATTTGGAGTATCGCTTGGAGGTCAGCAAACTTTATTTTTAATGAGTTTTGATAAAAGAGTAAAAGCAGGAGTTTGCGTATGTGGTTTTAGTTTATTTAAAAGTATAATAAGGGACAATATTGGACATAATATGGCTGCATATATCCCAGGGATGTTGAAATATTTTGATATGGATGGGGTTATTAGCACGATATTTCCAAGGCCATTACTTCTAATAGCAGGGGATAATGATATAATATTTCCTATAGATGGGGTTAAGAAAGCATATAATATAGTCTTAAAGAAATATAAAAAAGTAAAATTAGAAGATAGATTTAAGTTAATAGTTCATCATGATGGCCATTCATTTAAGAAAGATAAAAGAGAAATAGCTTTCGAATGGCTAAAGAAGTGGCTGTAAAGGAGGTAATTGGTAAGATGAAATCATATAATGTAGGTATAGTTGGAGCAACTGGAGCAGTTGGAATAAAAATGAGAGAAATTCTTGAGGAGAGGAATTTCCCAGTTAAAAATTTAATACTTCTTGCTTCATCCCGTTCAGTAGGAAGAAAATTTACTTTTAAAGGTAAGGAGTATACTGTATCAGAGTTAACAAAAGATTCTTTTAAAGGAATAGATATTGTATTATTTTCAGCAGGAGCAAAGGTGAGTTATGAGTATTGTCCAATTGCAGTTAAATCAGGAAGTGTAGTTATTGATAATAGCAGTGCATGGAGAATGGATAAAGATGTTCCTTTAGTTGTTCCAGAGGTAAATCCACATGCAATAAAGAGACATAAAGGGATTATAGCAAATCCAAATTGTTCCACAATTCAAATGGTTGTAGTTTTAGCTCCATTGCATAAAGTAGCAAGAATAAAAAGAATAGTTGTTTCAACCTATCAAGCAGTTTCCGGCAAAGGTTTAAAGGCAATTGATGAATTGGAAAGGCAGATAGAAGCAATAAGTAAAGGTGAAAAACCTGTTGTCAAAGTATTTCCACATCAGATTGCCTATAATGTTTTACCACATATAGATGACTTTTTACCAAATGGATATACTAAAGAAGAAATGAAAATGGTTAATGAAACTAAAAAAATAATGGAAGACGATAGTATTAGAGTTACAGCCACTACTGTTCGGGTACCTGTATTTAATTGTCATAGTGAGTCAGTGAATATAGAAACTGAAAAGAAATTGTCTCCTGATGAAGCAAGAGAAATTTTAAGAAAAGCACCTGGTGTTGTTGTTATTGATAACCCATCTAAATCAGAATATCCATTGCCGTTAAATGTAAGTGGAAGGGATGAATCGTTTGTAGGAAGGATTCGTGAAGATGAATCAATTCCTAATGGACTGAATCTATGGATTGTAGGAGATAATATTAGAAAAGGAGCAGCAACTAACGCTGTACAAATAGCAGAGTATCTTATTAAATGATAAACATTAAACTTGTTATTGAATACGATGGTACGAATTATTATGGGTGGCAAAGAATTCCAGGAAAAAAGACGATTCAAGGAACTATAGAGTCTGTATTATCTAAGATATTAAATGAAGATGTTAAAATAACAGGTGCTAGTAGAACTGATGCTGGTGTTCATGCTTTATCTCAAGTTGCTAATTTTAAAACAAACAAGGTTTTAAACCTAAATAAGTTAAAAAAAGCCTTAAATAGAATGCTTCCTCCTGATATAGTTATAAAAAGGATTTCTAAGGTTAATTTAAAGTTTCATGCAAGGTATTCTAAAAAATTAAGACATTATAGATATGTAATTCTAAATAGTAAGGTTCCTTCGGCATTTCAAAGAAATTTTGCTCTGTTTTTTCCTCAAAAGTTGGATATATCATTAATGAGAAAAGCTGCAAAATTCTTAAAAGGGAGACACGATTTTAGAAAATTCTGTATAAATGATGATAGAACTAACTTTAAGATAACATTGAAAAAAATTACTATAAGAAAATCGGGGAATTTAATATATATTGATTTTTATTCTAAATCCTTTTTAAGAAGAATGGTACGAATGATAGTAGGTTTTCTTTTAAATGTAGGTATTAAAAAATATAAACCTACTGATCTTCAATTAATTTTTAAGGATAAATTAAAATTTTCACCAGTTGCAGCACCACCTCATGGTTTATTTTTAATTTAAGATATTGATTTTATATTTTCTCTTTGATAAAATTATATCATAACGGAGAAAATTAAATGAAAAATTCTAAAGTTACTATAATTTTAGGGAGTGATTCTGATTTACCTTTCTTGCAGGAAGCAGTTGATATTTTAACTCAAGCAGGAGTTTCTCATGAAATTGTTATAGCTTCTGCTCATAGGAGTTTGAGATATTTACAGAAAATTATTAAGGAAAGAGAAAAGAGAGGTACAAAAGTTTTTATAGGTGTTGCTGGTTACTCTGCAGCATTACCTGGTGTAATAGCAGCAGAAACTACTTTGCCAGTAATTGGTGTTCCAATAGATTCATCTAATTTAAAAGGATTGGATTCTCTTTATTCTATTGTACAGATGCCAGCAGGAGTACCTGTTTCTACTATGGCGATAGGTAAATCTGGTGTAACTAATTCTGCTATACTTGCTATAGAGATACTTTCTCTTAGTAGTAACAGATTAAGAAAATGGCTTTTAAACTATAGGCAAAAACTCTATAAGAATGTTATTAAAAAATCAAAATTGTTAATTCAAAAAGGTTATAAGAAATATCTTACAGAGATAAAGAAATAAAATAGATGGATTTAGAAAATTTAAATAAGATTTTAACATTAGATAAGATAAACTTCCTTGCAGAGAAGATTAAAGAAGGTAAGGTAGTTGGTATACCAACAGATACAGTTTATGGAATTGCAGCAAGAATTTATGATAAAGAGGCAATTAATAGGATCTATAAGATTAAAAATAGACCAAAAAATAAACCATTGGTTATTTTTGTTAGTGATTCAAAGGAAATAGAAGACTTAGTAGAAGAGATCCCTCCCTTCGCTTTAAAACTTATGGATAATTTTTGGCCAGGTCCTTTAACTTTAATATTTAGAGCTTCTAAGTATGTTCCAAAAGATATAATATCCAATTTAGATACAGTAGGTATCAGAATACCTAATTGCAAGGTAATATTGGATCTATTAAAAGTATTAAAAGAACCTTTGGCTGTTACAAGTGCTAATATTTCTGGTAAAAAAGAGCTTTCAAGTACAATAGAGGTTAAAAAAGAATTAGGGGATAAATTAGATTTCATATTAGATGGTGGTGTTATAAAACATAAATGTGTTTCAACTATTGTTGATGTTTCAGGAGACTTTCCTGTAATCATTAGGCGTGGGAAGTTGAAAAAAGAACAATTGGAAGAAGTGGTGGTTAATATAAAAGAGATATGAAGGTATTATTTGTTTGTACTGGAAATAGTTGTAGAAGTGTAATGGCTTCTTATTATTTAAAAAAAAGGCTTAAAGATTTGGGTATAAAAAATGTAGAAGTTTTATCAGCAGGGACAGCAGTAGTTCCAGGCATGTCTGCTTCTTCAGAGGTGATAGAGATTTTTAAAAGAGAAGGTATAGATGTTACTTCTCATTATTCTAAAGGGTTAAGTAAGGCGATGATAGAAAGTTGTGATTTAATATTTGTGATGTCACAGAATCATCTTAATGAAGTAATAAGGCGTGTGCCAAATGCAAAAACCAAAGTTTTTTTATTAAACAAGGAAGATATACCAGATCCTATAAATGGAACTATGAGAGATTATGAAAACTGTTTTAATTTGATTAAAAAGTGTATAGAAGATAATGTAATACCAAAACTGGGGGTGTTATGAAAATAGGAATAGGGAGTGATCATGCAGGATTTGAACTTAAAGAGTATATAAAACAAGAATTAAAAAACATGAGAATAGATTTTGTTGATTATGGGACTAACTCAACTGCAAGTGTTGATTATCCTGATTATGGTAAATTAGTAGCACAGGATGTTGCAAAAGGAAAATTAGATAGAGGAATACTTTTTTGTGGCTCTGGTATAGGAATGAATATAGTTGCAAATAAAATAAAAGGAATTAGAGCAGCTTCATGCTATGACCTTTATACTGCTAAAATGAGTAGAAGTCATAATGATACTAATATATTAGTTTTAGGAGGAAGAGTAATAGGAAAAGAATTAGCATTAGAGATAGTTAAAGTATGGTTAGAAACTCCTTTTGAAGGTGGAAGACATTTAGAGAGGATAAAAAAGATTCATAGATTAGAAGGAAATAATATATGAAAAAAAAGAAAACCTTTAATCTTAAAAAAGATAGGGAAAAAAGACCTTCGTGGAATGAATATTTTATGAAAATAGCAGAACTCCTTGCTACTCGTTCAACTTGTATAAGAAGGCATGTTGGTGCTGTAATAGTTAAGGATAAAAGAATTCTTGCAACAGGTTATAATGGTGTTCCATCTGGAATCCCTCACTGTATAGATGTTGGTTGTTTAAGAGAAAAATTAAAAATTCCTTCAGGTGAGAGGCAAGAAATCTGCAGAGGATTGCATGCAGAACAAAATGCTATTATTCAAGCAGCAAGATTTGGAATAAGTATAAAAGATTCAATTATATATTCTACACATCAACCATGTATAACTTGTGCTAAGATGATTATTAATGCAGGAATTAATGAAGTTATTTTTTCAGGAGATTATCCCGATAAACTCGCCTTAGATATGTTAAAGCAAGCAAAAGTTAAACTAACGAGATTTAAATGTTAAATAGGTATTTACCACTTTTCTTCGTAAGTTTTATTATTGGTACATTTTTCATACCTAAGATTATAAGACTTGCAATAAAGTATGATGCAGTAGATAAGCCAACTCATAGGAAGGTTCATAGAAAAATCATTCCTTTATGGGGTGGTGTAGCAATTTATTTATCTTTTTTTCTAACAATAGGAATTTATTTTTTGTTTAGTACTTATTTTAGAGATTCATTATTTATTAATAGTTTCTTTCTCGGTAAAAAGTTATTGGGTTTATTTTTAGGTTCAACTTTCTTATTATTAGTTGGTATTATAGATGATAAATGGGGACTTCCGCCAAAGATAAAATTATTAGGTCAGATTATTGCAGTAATAATTATCCTACTTTTTGATGTTCGAATCCTTGGAGTAACATTTCCATTTGTCAATAAATATATTAGTCTTCCTTACTTTATTTCAGTATTTGTAACATTAATATGGGTTGTAACAATTATAAATTCAATAAATTTTATAGATGGACTTGATGGTTTAGCAGGAGGAATTGCTTTTATATCTTGTATTTCTTTTTTTATAATTGCTTTCTTTAAACCACCTCTTAGTGGATTTCTTTTTGCAAATAAAGTTTCGTATTTTATCTCAGTTATTTCTATAATTTTAGGAGGGGGGTTATTAGCATTTTTAAGATTTAATTTTATGCCTGCTAAAATATTTATGGGAGATTGCGGTAGTCAATTTTTAGGATTGATGTTAGCATCACTCTCTATAATTGGTTCGTTTAAAGGAATAACAGCAATTACTTTATTTACACCTGTTTTAATATTAAGTATACCTATATTTGATATAGTCTTTGCAGTTTATAGGAGAATAAAAAAACATGCACCAATATCGAAAGCAGATAAGTCTCATATTCATCATAGACTTCTTGCTATTGGACTTACTCCTAAACAAGCAGTAATAATTTTATATATTATTAGTATAATATTTAGCAGTATTGCGGTTATATTGTCTTGAAAGAATATTTTTAAAGTGTTATTATATTTTTTATGGAAAGAACCAATGTATATACAGTAACAGAAATTACTCGAAAGATAAAATATCTACTTTCCTCTCAATTTAATGATTTATGGATAGAAGGAGAGATATCCAATTTTAGACTCCATTCTTCAGGGCATATATATTTTACCTTAAAAGATGATAAGAGTGTTATAAGAGTTGCTTTTTTTAAAGGCATGAATCAATATTTAAAATTTAAACCAGAAGATGGAATGAAAGTAATTGTTCATGGATATATTGATGTTTATGAAAAGAGCGGAGATTACCAGATAATTGTTGACTTGATGGAACCAGTTGGTATAGGTGCGTTACAGATAAAGTTTGAACAATTAAAGCAAAAGTTATTCAAAGAAGGTTTGTTTGATGAATCTCGTAAAAGAAAAATACCAGAATATCCTCAAAAAATAGGGATAATTACATCTCCAACAGGTGCTGCAATAAGAGATATGCTAAATATTATAAATAGAAGATTTTCTAATGTTCATATTGTCATTAATCCTGTTAGAGTTCAAGGAGAAGGTGCTGCAGAAGAGATTGCAAATGCTATAAGAGAAATGAATGAGATAGGGGATTTTGACGTTTTAATTGTTGGAAGAGGAGGTGGTTCATTAGAAGACTTATGGGCTTTTAATGAAGAGATAGTTGCAAGAGCAATTTATTCTTCAAAGATACCTATTATTTCAGCAGTAGGGCATGAGATTGATTATACTATCTCTGATTTTGTTGCAGATTTAAGAGCGCCTACTCCATCTGCTGCAGCAGAACTTGTTGTGAAAGAGAAAAAAAATATAATAGAAGAATTAAAAAGTTATAATATAAGATTGAAACAAAATTTATATAAAAGATACGAATATTATAAAGAAAATGTAAATGGAATGAAAAAAAGGCTAATAGCAGGATTAAAGAATACATTTGAGATTTATAAAGAAAGGTTAAATAGTTTGAAAAAGAGTTCAGTATTTCTAAGACCTTTAGATAAAATTTTAGAGTATAAACAGGAATTAGATGATTTATCAGATGGATTAAGAAAGGGATTTAAACATTTTATAGAAAGGAAAAACAATGAATTAAAAATTTTAAAAGGGAAAATTTATAATTTAAATCCATTGAAAATTCTTGAAAGAGGTTATAGTGTGTGCACAAAATTACCAGAAAATACAATTGTAAAAGATTCTTCTGTTTTGAAACCAGAAGATGAAATTAAAGTTAAATTTCATAAAGGAGATATAAAAGGTAAAGTGATATCTTCTAATTGATCCAGGAGGTTTTTATGGCTTCTGAAATGAAATTTGAAGCAGGTTTAAAAAAACTGGAAGAGATTGTTGAAAAATTAGAAAGCGGTGATATTGGTTTAGATGAATCATTAAAACTATATGAAGAAGGTATGAAACTACTTAAGTTTTGCACTGCTAAATTAGATGAAGTAGAAAAGAAAATAGAGATACTTGTAAAGGATAAAGAAGGAAAAATTTCAACAAAACCATTTAAAGCAGAAGAAAAAGAAGATAATAATCTTTTTAAGTAATATTAAAAATTCCTATACAAAGAGTAAATTAGGGTAATATGGTAATGCTATGGATATTAAAGAATATTTAAATACTAGATGTAAAATAGTAAATAATGCTTTAGATAAATTTTTACCAAAAGAGAGTATTTATCCTTCTATAATTCATAAATCCATAAGATACAGTGTATTTGCTGGTGGAAAAAGGATAAGACCAATATTAGTAATTCTTTCTGCTGAAACGCTTGGTAAAAGTTATAAGAGAGTTTTACCAACAGCATGTGCTGTTGAACTAATTCATACTTATTCTTTAATTCATGATGATTTGCCTTGCATGGATAATGATGATTACAGAAGAGGGATGTTGACAAACCATAAAGTTTTTGGTGAAGGTATTGCAACATTAGCGGGAGATGCATTACTTACCTATGCATTTGAGTTAATCTCTAAAAATAAAGAAGTTAATGGAGTAAAACCTGAAAATGTTTTAAAAGTTATAAATGTAATATCAAAAGCATGTGGAACATCTGGTTTAATAGGTGGGCAGGTTGTTGACATTCTTTCTGAAGGGAAGAAGGTATCTAAATTAGAATTAAAGTATATACATACACATAAAACAGGTGCTTTAATATGTGCTTCCCTTCAAGCAGGTGCAATTTTATCAGATGCAAAAGAAAAGGAATACAGTGCATTGACTGAATATGGAGAGAATTTAGGGTTAATTTTTCAAATAGTTGATGATATTTTAAATGTTACTGGTGATGCAAAAAAATTAGGCAAAAGTGTTGGAAGTGATGCAAAGAGGAAGAAAATAACATATCCGTCACTTTTCGGGATTGAAAATTCAAAAAAAGAAATACAAAAACTTAAAGAAAAAGCAAAAAATTCTGTTAAAATTTTTAAGAATAAATCAAAACTTTTAAATAAATTAGTAGATTTTGTAATAGAAAGGGAATATTAGATGAAACTGCTTGATAAAATAAATTATCCATGTGATTTAAAGAAACTAAATCAGGATGAGTTAAAGACTCTCTGTGATGAATTAAGAGAATTTGTAATAAATGTTGTTTCAAAAACAGGAGGTCATTTAGCATCTAACTTAGGAGTGGTTGAATTAACAGTTGCATTACATTACATATTTGATTTACCAAAAGATAAAATAATCTGGGATGTTGGGCATCAATCGTATATACATAAGGTTCTTACAGGTAGAAAGGATAAATTCCATACCTTAAGACAGTATGGTGGTATTAGTGGATTTCCAAAAAGGTCTGAAAGTGAATACGATTGTTTTAATACAGGTCATAGTGGAACATCAATTTCAGCTGCACTTGGTATTGCTACTGCAAGAGATTTAAAAAAAGAAGATTTTAAAGTCATTGCAGTAATTGGAGATGCAAGTTTAAGTAATGGGCTTTCTTTGGAAGCAATTAATAATGTTGGTCATTTAAAAAAAGATTTAATAGTAATACTTAATGATAATGAAATGTCAATTTCTCCTAATGTTGGAGCATTATCTTCTTATCTTAACAAAGTAATTACAGGTGAATTTTACAATCGTATAAAAGAAAGAATAAAAAATTTAGTTTCTAAGTATAATGTTTTAGGTGTTCCAGTGCTTAGAGTAATGAAAGTAATAGAAGAAAGTGTAAAAGGGTTAATATCTCCTGGAATTTTATTTGAAGAGTTTGGATTTAGATATATTGGACCTGTTGATGGACATAATATTAATGTACTGATTGAAACTTTAAAAAGTATAAAGAAATTTAAAGAGCCAGTTCTTTTACATGTATTAACAAAAAAAGGGAAAGGTTACAAACCAGCAGAGAGTGATCCTATTTCATTTCATGGGATTTCTGCTTTTGAGATTGAAAGTGGAGAAATAAATTCTAAAAAAGTTAGAACATATACAGATGCATTTTCTGATGCAATTGTTAAGATTGCTAAGAAAGATAAAAAGGTTATTGCAATAACAGCAGCAATGAGTACTGGAACTGGTCTAGATAAATTTAAAGAAAATTTTCCAGATAGATTTTTTGATGTAGGGATTGCTGAGGAACATGCAGTTACATTTGCGGCAGGATTAGCTAGTTTAGGCTTTAAACCTATTGTAGCAATATACTCAACCTTTTTACAAAGAGCATACGACGAAATAATTCATGATGTATGTATGCAGAATTTACCAGTTGTATTTGCAATTGATAGAGCAGGGATAGTAGGGGAGGATGGCGAAACACATCAAGGTAGCTTTGATTTGTCTTACTTAAGACATATACCAAATATAGCAATTATGGCTCCATCTGATGAGACTGAATTTAAAGACATGCTTGAGCTTGCAGTTAAGTTAAATTCTCCTTCTGCTATAAGGTATCCAAGAGGTAAAATTGTAAGCAGGAGAATAAGTGGGAAAAGCAAAGTAAGATATGGTAAATCAGTGATTTTGAAAGACGGAGAGAAAATTTGTGTTCTTGCAGTAGGTAGTATGTTAAATGAAGTGTTGGAATCGGCTAAAGAACTTGAAAGAGAAGGAATAAATATAGGAATTGTTAATGTAAGATTTATTAAACCATTGGATGAAGAATTAATAAGAAATTTACCCTCAAAGTTTAAAAAAATCATTATTGTTGAAGAAAATGTAGTATCTGGTGGATATGGTAGTAGTATTTTAGAATTTGTAAATAATGAAAAATTAAATTTAAACATAAAAATTATTGGTCTGCCGGATAAATTTATTGAACATGGAAGTAGAAGTTTGCTTTTAGATAAATATGGTTTAAGTAAAAGGAATATAATTAAAGTAGTAAAGGAGATGATTAAAAAACTATGAAATCAGTATTTATTATGGCAAATGTAAATAAACCAAAAGTTATTAAGATAACAACCAAATTAATTAAATGGTTTAAGAGGAGAAAGATAAAAGTGTACCTTGACAAAAATATTGCAGGATTATTGAATAAAAAAGGGGTTTCTGGGAAAAATTTAAATGTAAATGTTTATATTGCTTTAGGTGGAGATGGAACATTTCTTAATTTAGTTAGAACTGTTTATCCAACATCTGTACCGATTCTTGGTATTAATTTAGGCTCATTAGGATTTTTAACAGAAGTAAGAGTGGAAAACATAGATGAAGTTTTAGAAAATTTATTTAAGGGAAACTATAATACAGAAGAAAGAATGGTTTTAGAAGGAACAATTAACAATAAAAAAATAGTAGCATTAAATGAAATAGTAGTATCATCTACAAAAGGGAGGTTAATAAAATTAGGGATGCAGATTTTAAATTATGACTATGAGACTACTTATAATGCAGATGGTTTAATAATTTCTACTCCAACTGGTTCTACTGCATATTCGTTATCGGCAGGTGGTCCTATCGTTAATCCTAAAGTAGAAGGAATTATAATAACTCCAATATGTCCACATACATTAACCAATAGACCTGTTGTAGTTTCTCATGATAGTAATATAAAGATATTCATAAAATCAAAAGGAGAAAAAGCAAAAATTATTGCAGATGGAAAGCAAAAGGGTTGTTTTTTGAAAGGGGATAATTTTATTATTATAAAAAAGTCAGATTATCCTGTAAGATTGGTGATCCCTTTTAAAAATAGTTATTATAAGATTTTAAAAGAAAAACTTCACTGGGGATGAAATTGGAGGTGTTTTTGGCTTTAAGAGAATTGCATATTAAGGATTTTATACTTATAGATGATGTAACTATTAAATTTAAAGAAGGGTTTAATGTTTTAACAGGAGAGACAGGAGCGGGTAAATCAATTATTGTGAATGCTTTAAATGTTATACTTGGTGAAAGAGTTGGGATAGACTTGATAAAATATGGTAAAGAAGTTGCAATTGTTGAAGCGTTGTTTGATAGGGTAGATAAATTTTTATTAGAGAAATTAAATAATTTTGGGATACCATTTGAGCAAGATTTAATAATAAAGAGGGAAATTAATAAGTCAGGGAAAAATAAGTGTTATGTGAATAATACACTTGTAACTTTAAATACTTTAAAAAATATAGGAGAATCTCTTGTGGATATCCATGGACAGCATGAGCATCAGACATTACTAAATTCTACAAATCAGCTTAATTTATTAGATAGCTTTGCGAAGCTTGATGATTTAAAAGAAAAATATAGGTTGATTTATAATAAGGTAATGCAACTAATAGAAAAGAAAAATTCTTTAATTATGAGCGAACAGGAGAAGCAAAGAAGAATAGAGATTATAAATTTTCAGATTAAAGAGATAGAAAATGCAAGGTTAAAAATTGGAGAAGATGAAGAATTAGAAAAAGAAAGAAATATTCTTGTTAATTCAGAAAAGATTGCAAATAATATAGATAAAATTCACAGTTTAATTTATGGAGAAGAATTAACAACTTCTTCGCTTAGTAATCTACAGGAATCCTTAAAAAGATTACAAGATTTATGTAACATTGATAATTCGTTAGAAGAAACTTTTAAAAATTTACAAAATGTTGTTTTTGAGCTTGAAGAAATAGCTAATAAAATTTTAGATTATAAAGAAAAGATAGATTTTAATCCTAAAAGACTTGAAGAAATAGAAGATAGAAGAGATTTAATAATCAAATTAAAAAAGAAATATGGAAGTAGCATAAAAGAGATAATAGATTATGGAGAGAAGTTAAAAAAAGAATTAAAAGAAATAACTCAAAACGAAGAGGAAATTGAAAAGATAGAAAAGGAGATATTGGAATTAAAAAAACAATTAAAGGAAGTTGGACTTAGTTTATCT
>Ga0078972_1006116_pt1 | contig 29182 bp, 38 predicted proteins | sample YelNatPaOPGAMG01_FD_67568 | JGI IMG/M metagenome (GOLD analysis project Ga0078972, IMG submission 67568) | Hot spring thermophilic microbial communities from Obsidian Pool, Yellowstone National Park, USA - OP-RAMG-01 (SPADES assembly) (version 2) | ecosystem: Environmental > Aquatic > Thermal... | reverse complement strand
AGACGGACTATAGATGCAATCTGTCAGTGGGAGGAATTTGGAATGGAAGTGATTTGTTTGTATTAGAGCCGACGCCTCGTAATCCGTATCCTGTAGGTAGTTTGTATCCGAGGTTTGTAAAGAATTGGGTTGATGTAGTGTGGGCAGTAGCAGAGGGAAAGGTGATAGATGTAGAAGTAGATTGGGATCAGCCTTATATGGTGGAGTTGACAATGTGTACAGCAGAGACTGGTTTGATGCGTGTTATTGATTTACCAGAAGAGTTAGTAAAGTGGGATGAAGAAGGTGTCGGGTTTAGGAGAGTAGTATATAAAGATGGAAAGTTGTGGTATGTACCTGGTGATGCAGTGCTGGCGACGGTAAATGTGAAAGGGGAGGATTTAGGCAGGTGTTTTGAAAAGGCAAAAGAGATAGTTCAGCAGGTAAAGTGTGTGTTTGTAGATGTTGATTGGAAGTTCCAGGATGAGATAATGGAGGATATTAAGAAGTTAGAGGAGTTAGGAGAGAAGTTTAGGTTTGAGGTAAAAAGGTAGCTTGATGGAAGTCAAGGAAGTCTCTTTCTGGTTAGTTACGTCAGATGGTTCAGGGCTAAGTCCGAGGCAAGTAAAGATATGGGTATCTGGTATAGCTAATGAGCTTGGGGTAGGGTTAATGTGGACTGGAAACAAGCAGGAAACGGAGAAGGGCTGGTTATTGGAAGAGGCAGTAGTGTGGGGTGAAGAGGAAGCAATTCAAAAGTTCTTTGAGGAGTTAGAAGAACAGTGAAGGAAGTAATATTGAAGAGGGTGGTTTTCCTAAAAGAGGAGGAGCTAAGAGATGTAGTTAAAGAGTATGTGAAAGAGTTAAAAAATATTGGTGTAGTAGGAAATAGTTCAGGACAGGAGTGGAAAACGTTGTTGTGTGGGCTGTGGAGTGGACTTGTGCACGGTAATAGGGTAGATAGGATAGTTATAGATGTGAGAGGAAGCAGGATAGAGGTAAATGATTGCTTTGCTTTTGTAAGAGTAGTTGAATGGTTGTTTGGAGGGGTAGGTGAAGTTATCAAAGAGGATTAAGAGGGAATTAGAAAGAGATGAAATGATGGAGTGGTGGTTTTGGAAAGTGATAAAAGATGAGCCAGATGAGAAGCGAATAAAGATAGGACCGTGGGTAGTCATTCTGACAAATAAGGAGTATAAGTTTGTTGATGAGGATGGAGAAGAAGTGTTCCTTTCAGATGAGACAGGTTGGTGGACTGAGGATGGTGAGGTCTATGTGTATATGCCAGAGTACAGGACGTGGCGTGAAAGGGTTGGAGTTGCTGTGCATGAGTGGTTAGAGAGGTTGCTTGTGAGAAGGTTGAAGATGTCAAGAACGTGGGCACATAGGATAGCGAATGTAGTGGAGAAGGTAGTGTCTCTGTGGAAAGCGAAGTTGTATTGGAGGTAAGGTGTTATGGGGTGGTTTCTTAGATTGTGGAGGTTAGCTGCAATGGTAAGAGATGTTCAGGTAGAGTTAGAGAGGTTGCTAAGGGAAGTGGAGAGTGGTGACGAATGGTTTGGAGGTTTTGCTGAGTGTTGGATGCGTGATTTGGAAGAAGTGGATGAGTTGTTGGAAGAAGCAAAGATGATAATATCAAGAGTGGCTGGAGAAATTGAAAAAGGTAGGAGAGTTAGGTAAAAGGGATAGGAGCTAAAGGAAATGTTTAAAGTCCCAGATATTCGTTGGGTTCAGGATGTGATTAATACGATAAGTCGCTATGATAGAGATGTAATGCGTGCTATTGAATATATGTGGGAGTGGGAGGAGTATGTATATAAGAAAACGGGTAAGTCAGTAGATGGATGGAAAGAGTTTTATAATGTAGTTAAGAAGAAGTTGGCAAGGGCAGCGAAAGAGCTGAAGAAGAGGGGTGTAGATATTGAAAAGATAGGTTGGCGTAGGTTAAGGCATATGGTAGAGCAGTTATTTTTGCAATGGGTGGATAATTATTTTAATCCAAGTAAAGTGAGTGATGATATTATTGTATATGGGGAGACGATGGGGTTTATTTTGGAGGAGGGTTCAAGTGAATGGGAAGTATTTGAAGGTTCTGATGAGCCAGGCGAAGTTGATATGGAATTGTATCAGAAGTTGATATTGGGTAAGAAGGGTAAGGAAAAGAGTGAGAAGATAGTATTGTATGGGGTGCATGGCATAGATTTTGTAAATAGTTGGCAAGAAGAGGGTATTCCAGAGGGGGTGTATTTTGCTGAGGAGAAGTGGATAGCGCGGAGGTATTGGCATGAGTCTGGGGTTGATGTGTTAGTGAAAGTGAAGTTACCAGCTGATGCAGTGGTTCCAACAGCTGAAAAGGAGTGGAAGACTGTGAGGTGGGTAGATCCTGACGAGTTTACTCTTTCGGTGGTGGGATAGAAAGGTTACTATCAAAAATTGTTAAAAATTAGTGAAAAACTGCGTTTTCAAAAGAGAAATCGAGTGGATTTTTTGTAAGTTTCTTTAGTTATAGTTCTTGACGTTTTTTGTGTCTTGACTTTTTTGAGATTGTATCTATAATGGAAATCAAATAAAATTAAAAGGAGGTGGAGGAGATGGATGTTAGTGAATTTGTTGAAGTAGTCACTAAAATGGTTTATAATGAGTGTCGGAAGAGGGGTTTGTACCCAGATGAGGATTTGGTGCAAGAGGTTTTAATGTGGGGTTGGGACGCTATGAAGAGGTTGTATAATAATGAAAGAGGTGTAAAGTGGACTACTTATGTTTGGATGGTGGTAGATTCTGTTTTGAAAGATAAGATGATGAGAAGGAATAGGGAACTGAGAAATATCTCGCTGGAGGAGGCAAGAGAGAATGATGATGGAGAGGTAAGGGATTGGTATTTGGAAGATAGAAGAGAGGAGAGTTTTAGTAGCAGATTGTTGAAGTTATTAAGGAAGTATTATGGTTTGGTTGGAGAAGATTTTTTGAAATTGGTGATAGGGGATATTGATGTCAGTAATGCATTGAGGAGCCTTTCTGTGAGTAAGAAGAAAGGAGAGGAATGGATGGAATGGTGGCTTGGTAGAGAATTGACTGGAGTGGAAAGAAAATGTTGCCAGGAGATAAGAGAATTGTTGCAGGAGGTGTAGGGAGAAGTTCGTATAATAAATAGGAAGAGAAAAGGAGGAGGTGGTGAAAATGTTAGATGTAAGATTTGAAGTGATAGAAGGGAAAGATTTAGATGTGGAAAGGTTAAGTTATGGGGCAAAGAGGACTTTAGCTTCAAGGCTTGGGACTACTGTTGACAGGCTGGTGAGAGAGTTTTATTCAGAGTCTTTTGCTGAGAAGGAGTTTCCGGTGATGTTGGTGAATGGAGAGGTGTTTTCTGTGGTAGGAAATGAAGTGGTGCAGGATGGAAAAAGGAAAGAAGAGTTGAAGAATGGTGTTTGCAGGTTAGTGGATGCAGGGGCAGAAGTCGGTAGGGGAGGTATTGTAATATCAAAGAGGAAGGAATTAGGGGAAGTGTTTCCGTCAGATGTATTTGAGGTAATGATTGAAGTAGGGGTGGTTCCAAAGTACCCAGTTCCTTCGTTATTTAGGACGGAGGGATTGTATAGGCTTGTATGTGAAAATGGGGCAGTAGTTCCTTATGAAGCAAATGTTAGGTGGGCGGAGTCTTTGAATGAAAAGAGTTTAGGTAGGTATTTATGTTTTGAGTCTAAGGTATGGACAGGTGTAGAAGTTTTGAAGAAGGTATTGGGAGAGCTAAGAGAGGAGGCAGTTCCTGCATTGGTTTATATTGCAGGGTATAGGTTTGTTAAGAAGTGGGAAGGAGAATTAGGTCGTGAAGGAGAATGGAGTGGTATGTTTTTAGCTGGGATGTTTAGAATAAGGAATAGGTATAAGTTGTTATTTGGGGAAGGGTTAGATATATCGGAAAAGCCAGAAAAGATTGTAAGTATTTTGGATGTGCATCCAAAGATGTGGAAGAGGTTAGCAATGGACCCTGCAGAGAATTTGTATAATGTATGGAACCAGTTAACGGAGTGTGTTAGTAGGTTATATGAGAGAGGCGTAGTAGATTATTCACAGAGGAGGGTAATGGATATAGAAGTAGCAAAGATAATTTTTAGTAGGGAAAAGGAGAAAGTAGTTCCAGAGTTAAGGGTAGCTCAGTAGGTAGTATAGGCAGGAGGTTAAAATGGGAGGGAAGAGAAGGGATTCGTTATTAAAGAAGAAAATGGCAGATTGGTGGTGGAGGCAGGAGGTAAGTCCACAGGTAGCTGCTGTAATGAGTGAAGTGCAGGTGAAGGCAAATTATGGCAAGTGGAAGGAAGTGGAAGAGTATTTGAAGAAATTGGAGGAGGAAGCAAAGGAGGAAGAAGTTGATGGTAAGGTGGTTAAGTTGAAGGTGTCACGTATGAATAAAGAAGAGGAAAGGAAGTTTCGTAGGAGAGCTTTTTATGACGTATTATATCCTGTTGTGATGGAGTATAGGTTTATGCCATTGCAGGCTATGTTTATATGGTATTTGCAGGCACTGAAGGTAGTGTATGGAGACAAGCCACCTGTGGATTTGTTAAATGTATTGAGAGGTTGGATAAGAGGGTGGTTATCTGAAGGATGTACTAAGGAAGTGGAAGAGAAGATAAAGGCAAGTATAATTGGTTGGTTGGTAGGTAAGTATTAGGAGGGGAGTGGAGGAGATGGAGATATTGTTATATAGTGGTGGTTTGGATAGTTATATAGCATGGTGGTATTTAGGTAAGCCGAAGACGTTGTATTGTAGGTTAGGGCATAGGTATGAAGTAAAGGAGTTAGAGGCAGTCAGGAGGACGATTCCAGAGACGGTGATTGATGATACGTTGATAAATCTTGGAAGAAATTGGGAAGAGGAAGATGCAAATATACCGGCAAGGAATTTGTTTTTGGTATTAGTAGCTGGAATGTATGGGGCGGATAAAGTATGGTTAGTAGTCCAGGAAGGAGAGATGGAGATACCAGATAGGTCAGAAAGGTTTTTTGGAATGGCAACTGAAGTGTGTAGTTTTTTACTGGGCAGAGAGGTGGAGGTAGATACACCGTTTAGGCATATGACAAAGGTGGAAATGGTAGGGTGGTATTTGAAGCAAGGATTACCAGTGGAGGAGTTATTGAAGACAAGGAGTTGTTATAGTGGAGGAGAGAAGCCTTGTGGAGAATGTGGAGCATGTTTTAGAAGGATAATGGCATTGAAGTTGAATGGATTGGATGAAGAAATGGAAGTGAAAATAGAAAGTAGTAAAATAGGAAAGGAGTATTATAAGAAGTGGAAAGAAAGAAAGTATGTAGGAAAGAGAGGAGAAGAAATGAAGAAGTTTTTTGAAATATTAGGATGGGAGGTGTAAAAGTGATGAAGGCATTGATAACAGGAGCAAGTTCAGGTATTGGAAGAGCACTAAAGGAGGAGTTGAAGTATAGAGGGTGGAAGGTGTTAGATTTTAGCAGAAGTAATGGATTAGATGTAAGGAGGTTGGAAGATTGGAAAAGGATAATAGAATTAGGGAAGTTTGACTTGATGGTATTGAATGCTGGAGTGGCTGACTGGGAAGAGGCACCAGGTAGGAAGGAAAAGGAGATGTTAGAGACGAATGTGTTAGGAGTATATTATGGATTAGCGTTAGCAGATGAACTAGTGAATGAAGGTGGAGTGATTGGAGTAATAGGTTCAGTGGCGGGGACAGTCCCGCAGGTGGATGTTCCGTTGTATAGGGCTACGAAAGCTGCAGTGAGAATGTTGGCTTCAAGTTATGCAAAGAAGTATGTTAGTAAGTATAGGGTGGTGTGTATAAATCCTGGGTATGTGAAAGATACGCAGTTAGGAGGAGGCTCTGATGAGGAATTTGTAAGGGAAGTGGAAAAGTGGTTACCTGCGAAGGAGGTAGCTTCTCCGCAGGAAATGGCAAAATGGATATTGTGGGTGTTACTGGAGTGTAGGTATTTATATGGGGAGGTAACTTTATCGGGAGGTGAAGGTTTGGTGTAGAGATAGGGTTAAAATGTGTGCCTAACAAAGGGAAGGTAGGGAGAAATATCTTTTCTATGTTAGTAAGAGGAGGTGTAAAATATGGGTGATAAAGCTGTGGTGGCGTCGGTGTTTCTTAATAGGGAGTGTCCAAGAAGGTGTCCTTACTGTGGAAGTAGGCGACTTGGTATGAAGAGATTATCTGGAGAGCAATGGTTAGATGCGATTGACATACTGAGGGGGCAAGGAATTGAATTTTTCTTGTTTTTGGGAAATGAACCTTTGATGTTAGGGGAGGAATTGGTGATAGTAGTGAAAGGGTTGGCAGAAAGAGATATAGAGTATGGGTTATATAGTACGAGTCCGCAGCCGTTGTTTTCTCAATGGAGGGAGGAGTTATTAGGTGCAGGGTTGAGGAATTGGAGTGCTGGTGTAGATTTTATTCCAGAAGTGTATGAAAGGATGAAGAAAGAAGGCAGGTTATCAGAGAAGGCTATTAGGTTGATTGAAAGTCAAGGGCAGGAAATAGTGAGAAAGGCAGAAGAATCATTAGAGGGATTGATTTGGATGTATGAGAGAGGAGTGGAGGAAGTGTTGTCTTTGATAACAGTGAGTAGAGCAAATGTAGAAATGTTATATGATATGGTAGTTTGGTTAGCTGACAATGTAGTGAAGGATGATAGGTGGAAAGTGAGTTATAATTATGTAGAGTGGAATCATGGAGATAAGGATTTTATGGTTGAGAAGGAGAAAGGGGAAGGATGGTGGTTATCAGAAGAGGATAGGGAGTTATGGCAAGGTGCGTTGGAGAAGTTGGAGGAGCGGTGGGATCAGTATCCTTTTATACAGCCAGTGAAAGGGTATTTGAGTAATATAGATAAGGCATTGAGGCAGGATGTGAAGTGGTGGAAGGAATATGGATTTGAAGTAGAGAATTTATCTGTAGAGTGTAATGGTAAGATAAGGGCATGTGGGTATAGAGAAGGGGAGGTAGGTTATAGTGTATGGGATTTTGTAGATAAGGCAGATGAAGTGTGGGAAGCTTGGAGAAGAGAAGTGATGGAGTGTAAAGGGTGTTATTGGGTATGGCCGCATATGTTGGCTAATGCAGGAGTGCAGGCATGTGATTTTAGAAGTGAATATTGGAAGAAAAAGTATCAGAGAGGTAAGAGGGTATGTGTGGAATAGTAATGGTATGGAATAGGGAAGGTAAGATACCGTTATCAGTTGTTGATAAGTTGATGTTAGGGGCAGAAAAGAGAGGTGTAGATGGAACAGGAGTGGCGGTAATGAATGGGGAAGAAGGAGAGTTAAAGAAGTGGACAGAAAGTTATTCTGAAGTAAGAGCAGAAGTGTTGTTATGGATAGAGGAAAGGTGGAAAGTAGGGTCTGTATTGTTAGGATTTTGCAGGGCGAGACCGGAGACAGAATTTCACTCTACTGAGGAAGTGCTCCAGCCTTTGTATAAGGAAGGGTTGGTATTAGTGCATAATGGATCAGTATCAGAGAGGTTTGTGAAGGAAGTAGAGGATGTTGGTAGGTTATATAAGGTGGATAGTGAAGCAATTTTGAATGGGTATATAAAGTATGGAATGAAAGAATTGATGGAAAGGATAGAGGCAGGTATGGCGTTTATTTTAGTAGATGTGAATTGGGGAAGGGTGTATTATGGAGTAAATTTTAGAGCGTTAGCAAGAGCATATGTGAAGGGTTATGGTTTTATTTTACATAGTGATATAGGAAGTGTATGGGATGCAGTGAAGGAGTTAACTGGATATGGGAGAACAGGAGTATGTGTATGGGAAGATTATTATGTGGATGAAGTAGGTGGATGGGAATGGTGGGAGTTAGATTTAGATAGTGGAATGCAGAGGAGACATGAATTTGTAGGAAAAGTAGTGCATCCTTATGCAGAGATGGTAGGAAGGTTAGGTAAGGAGAAAGTATTAGTGGCTGCATCAGGAGGTATAGACAGTGGGTTGTCTGGATGGCTGTTAAAGAAGTTAGGGTATGAAGTGGAGTTAGTACATTTTGATTATGGGCAGAAGGGGGAGGAAGCTGAGAGACTTGCAGTGCAGAAACAAGCTGAATTAGGTGGTATGGGGTATAGGGTAATTGATTTGCGTCATATATTTATGGGGGATAGGTCAGAGTTGGTAGATAGAGGAGTGGAGGTAAGTACTGGCAGGAGTGGAAGGTTGAAGACGACTACAGCTTGGGTATCAGGTAGGAATTTGGTGTTTTGGTCAGTGTTAGCATCGTTAGCGGAGCAGGAGTTATGGGAAGGGTACAGTAAAGTATATATAGTGGCTGGATGGAGTAATATGACAGAGGCAGGAATATACCCTGACAATAGTGAAAAGTTTGTCAGAGCAATGCAGGAAGTAATGAGGTATGGGTTATTGTTGTGGAGCAGGGTGGAGTATGTGAATTTATTTGAAAATTTGACGAAGGCAGAAGAGTGGTGGTTGGGTCATAGGTTAGGTTTTCCTTTTGAATGGACTTGTTCTTGTGATGAGCCCAAGGTAGAAGATGGAAGAATAATATTATGTTTAGAATGTGGGTCTACGATGTTAAGCAGGTGGGCTGCGAAAATTGCAGGAGTTTCAGATCCGAGATTATTTTATAGGAAGGGTGTAGAGTACGAGTTGGAAGAGGATAGGGTATTTGGAGCTCAGTGGATTGAAGCTGAAGGAGTTTTAAAGAAGATAAGATTTATAAGGGAGGAAGATAGAAGAAAGTTGGGGGTGATGTTGCATGAGAGTATTGTTAGGACTTACTAATTCGCCTGGTGAATTGGAGCAAATGGAGAGAGTGGGAACTTCAGTGCTTGGTTCGTTTTATGATAAGAGGGGGTTGAATAAGTTGTTGGAGTTGAAGCATAAAGGGTTGTGGATAATGTTAGATAGTGGTGCTTTTACTTGGTGGAATAAGAATGTAGGGACAAGTAAGGATGTAAAAGATGTTATAGGGACAGATTGGAGTAGGAGTAGTGGGTTTGAGAGATATAAGAGGGAGTATATTGATTGGTTGAAGAAGTTTAAAGATTCTATTGATGTGTATGTGACTTTGGATGTGATTTTTGATCCGGAAAGGACTTGGGAAGTATGGAAAGAGATGAAAGAAGAAGGGTTAAATCCTATGCCTGTGGTGCACTATGGGACGGAGTATAGTTTGATAGAAAGATATTTGAAAGAAGGAGTAGAGCATATAGGAACAGGAGGGTTAGTAGGTGGTAGGAGAGTAATATCACAGTGGATGGATGGAATATTTAAGAATTTTGTAAGAGCAGATGGAGGGGAGCCTTTTCCGAAAGTGCACATTTTTGGGGCAGTTGCTCCTGATGTGTTTAGGAGATATCCTTTGTATTCGGCGGATTCTACAGGTTGGAAGAAGTTTTGTGCTTATGGGTTTGTTCCTGTTCCTTTAGTAGGAAGAGGAGGGGAGTTTACTTTTGAGACATTGTTTGTGGTGAAGGTGACAAGGAGGAGAACTTCAGATGATAAGGGGAAGTGTTTTTCGGATTATGTACAGATGGTAGGGGAGGAAGTAGTAAAGGAAGTAGCTAAGGAAGTGTTTGGAGAGGAAATGAATGTACAAGAGATAGAAGAAAGGTTGCAAGATAGTGTTGAGAGAGGCAAGTGGAGTATTTGGTATTATAGAGAGATGGAGAAGTGGTGGAGTAAGTTTAGGGATTGGGAGGTGTATAGGATAGGAAGTAGAAAATATTTAGTATAAAAGAAAGGAGGGGCAGTATTATGAAGTGGAATGAGGCAATGTCAAAGCTTGTTAAATTATCTGGTTTAGTGGCGGATGAGAAATTAGAAAAGACGGGTTTATTTGGGATGTTACATTTTTTCAAAGATGGTTATGTGTATGGTAGTAATGGATTTTTTGAATTTGAATTGCACTGTGGAGGAGATTTTGAAGGTGTAATATCAGCGTCTAAGTTTTTTGATGTTGTGAAAGTGTTAGATCCGAAGATAGATTATGATGTTTTTGTAAAGGATGGGTATTTTGTTATAAGTGGAGAAGGTGTAGAAGTGAAGATAAATATGATACAGGTAGATGGATCAGTAAACAGGATAGTTTCGCTGTTGAGTTCTGAAAGAGGAGCGGGGAAGGGAGTGGAAATTGATTGGAAGAAGGAGATTTTGAAAGTCCTGAAAAGGGAAGGGGAAATTGCGTTATCAGGAAGTTCGTCTATTGAGTATAGGGTGATTTGTTTTGATAGAGAAGGGGTTTTTGCGACTGATAGGGTAAGAATTGCTTGTTATTTTGTGCCGTTTATAGTAGGAGAAGATAAAGTGCTGTTATCTGTTTCTGGTGTAAAACAGTTGATAGAAGTGGCTGAGGAGGAAGGGGTAGTTGGTGCTTGGGTAGTAGGTGGTAGGTTATATGTAGAATTTGATGGAGGGTTTTATGTAGGTGTGTTAGGGTATGATACGAATTATCCGGAGTTAGGAAGTGTATTGTTAAGTTATAAGGAGAAGGTGAAAAGGTTTGCTGTGGATATGATGGTGATGGATGAAATAAGTAAAATAGTAAAGATATTGGATCCGTCGGATGTGGTGTATTTGGTGGTAGAGAATGGGTGGTTGGAGTTAAGGGTGAGTTCGTTGAGAGGGTTTGAATGGAAGAAAAGATTGCAAAAAGTAGATATAGATAGAGATTATACAGTTGGGGTGTTGGCAAGGGATCTTGATGGAGTAATAGATGAGGTAGTGGAGTTAGGGTTATCTGATGAGGTTATTTATTGCAGTAGTGTAGAGGGTGTAGAATATGTAGTTGCAACAATAAGTTAAGAAGGAGGTGGAAGTTTTGGTAGACATTGGTGGGTTGTTAAAGGGTTTAAAGTCATTAAAGAGTGTAACGTTTTCTTTAGGTGAGGAGAAAAAGGTAAAAGATTGGCTTAAGTCAGGTGTAGTAGCATTTGACTGGCTTGTCTCTAAGGGTAGAGGATTTCCGCTTGGCAGGGTAGTGGAAGTCTGTGGGGATTATTCAGCTGGAAAGAGTTTAATTGCTTATAAGTTATTAGCGAGGGCACAAAAGAGAGGATTTTTGACGGTGTTATTTGACATAGAAGTGTCTTATGACAGGGAATTTGGGGAAAGGTGTGGCATAGACAACAGTAAATTGTTAGTGTTATCAGATTTGTCTGTAGAGAAAGGCTGGGAGGTAATGCTTGAATTGATGGAGAAGACAGAAGTACCTGTTGTGTTTGTATGGGATAGTCTTGCGGCGACGCCAACAGAGAAGGAGTTGGAAGATAGGATGGATACAAGGGATTTGACAAAGCCGCAGATGGTTGGGAAAGGATTTAGGCTTGTTGTTCAGGAGTTAGATAGGAAGAGTAGTATGCTTGTGTTGTTGAACCAGTTAAGGGAGAAGATAGGGGATCCTTTTGGTGGTGAATTTGCACCTGGTGGCAGAGCAATAGATTATCATGTGGCGGTGAAGCTTGAATTGAAGAGGAGGGGGTTGATTGTGGAGGATAAGATGGTGAGAGGGTTCAAGATAAGGGCTACAGTGACAAAGAACAGGATAGATGTACCGTTTAGAGAGTTGACACTGACGTTGAGGTGGGATAGAGAAGACTTTGTGCCTTGGTGGGAGGGGTTGCTTGATATATTGATGATTGAAGGTAAGGTGGAGGAAAGTGGAGGTTGGTATAGGTTTATTTATGAGGAGAAAAAGTGGCGAGCAAGTGATTTTTTGGAGATGTTATTTGCTCAGCCAAATAGGGTGCTCCCAGCTCTTGAAAGTGTATTTGGAGCTGAGATATATGAGTATCTTGTTGAAGTGTTACCTGGTATTGAGTCAGGTAAGGAGGTGGTGTCAGGTGGCTAATGGAGGAAGAGATTTTGCGACTAAGTATAGGCCAAAGAAGTGGTGTGAGGTAGTAGGGCAAGATCATGTAGTAAAGGTATTGAGGAAAAGGAAGGATTGGAAGACGTTGTTATTTTATGGACCATCAGGGACAGGCAAGACGACAGTGGCGAGGATAGTGGCAATGTGGGTAAATTGTGAAGGTGGTGGGGAGGATGTGTGTTGTGAATGTGTCAAGTGTAAGGCAATATTAAGTGGAGGAACGCCTGATTATAGGGAGGAAAATGTAGGAGATAGCAGGACGATAGAAGCAATGAGAGGGATAGTTGATTGGCTGATGTATAAGCCTGTGTTTTTGTCAAAGAAGGTATTGGTATTGGATGAAGTGCATAATTTGTCTGTAGGGGCGCAAAATTTATTGTTAAAAGTGCTTGAGGAGCCACCGGCAAATGTTGTGATAGTGCTTTGTACGACGAAGCTTGATGGAATAATAGAACCGTTGAGGCAGAGGTGTCAAGAATTTGACTTTAAGTCTGTATCAAATGATGAGCTGATGAAGTTATTGGCAAGAGTAGCAAAGTATGAGTCTTGGGTTTTGGATTTAGAAGATAATATTTTGAAGAATGTGTTTCTGGAGTCAGGAGGTAGTCCAAGGAAGTTTTTGACATTGCTTGAAAGGGCTGGTCTTGGTGGAGAAATTGTAGGAGATGAAGAGGATAAAGTAAAACCAATTGTTGATGTAGTGTTGAGTGGTGATGTTATAGGTGTTGTTAGAAATGTGGACGGGGTAATAAAGGATGTTGGGTTGAGGGGAGTAATTCCTATGTTTGTGAGTGTAGTGACGAGGAAAATGAGGAAGGTTTCCTCTTTTTCTGAACTTGTCAAGTTGTATGGGGTATTGAATGCGATGTCATTGCCTACAGGATTATATGGAGTGAAGGAGGAGGATAAAGTATTATATCAGTTATTGTCTGCGGCTCTTTGGGTTAAGAATTTGGAGAGTAAGTAGGAAGGTGGTAGTTAGGAATGGCGGATGTGGTATTGGATGTTGATGTAGTGTATACATATGTAAGAAGTGGAAAGGTAGAAGTTCATAGTGAAGTAGACAGGTTGCTATCGGTAAAGGTGCCCTGGGCTTTCTGGAGCAATGCTTATAAGATGGGTTTTTGGGATGGATATAAAAGGTTTTATGATATTTTGAGGAATAGATTTTTGACAGGTTTTTTACCGCGGGTGGCAGCAGGATTGATGGAGAAAGGGTTTAAGGTAGAGGTTAATGGGGCAGAGAAGGTGTTTGGTGGATGGAATGGTGATATAGAGAATGTAGTGTTGAATGGAGTAGATGAAGTAAGGTGGAAGGAGACGCAGTTACCTGTATTGAAGCAGTTATTGTCTTGCAAAAGGGCAGCAGTGAAGATGGGTACAGGAGCAGGGAAGACGGAAGTGATAGCTGGCATTTTGAAAGCTTTGTCAAGGGAGAAGGCATTGGTGCTTGTTCATAGGGTTGAGTTATTGCATCAGACAGTAGAAAGGTTGAAGATGAGGTTAGGAGAAGATGTGGGAATGATAGGTAGTGGTAGGGTAGATGTAGATAAGAGAATAGTAGTTGGTATGGTTCAATCAGTATGGATGAAGAAGCCTAAGTTGGCAAAATGGTTGAAGGATGAAGTAGGAGTGCTGGTGGTAGATGAATGTCATCATTGTCCAAGTAGGACATGGTCATATGTTGCTATGTCTTGTGGTGCTAAGTGGAGGTATGGGTTCTCTGGAACGCCTATTGTTTATAGTGAAGAGCGGGATATGTTGTTGATAGGGTTGACGGGGGATGTAGTATATGGAGTGCAGGTGAAAGATTTAGTTGAAAAGGGTTATGCGGCTAAGCCCAAGGTGAATGTTGTCGTAGTTCCGTTTAAGTATAAGGGTAGTTGGAATGAGATATTTGATGAGGTGTATGGTAAGGATGGTAGAATGGTTGAAGTGTTAAAGGCTGTTTTAGAAGGAGAGTTAGCAAAAGGTAAAAAAGGTATTGTAGTATTTGTTGAGAGGATAAGACATGGTAAGAGGTTATTATCTGAATTGAAAGAGAAAGGGTGGGATGTGGTATTTGCTTATGGTGGGAGGAGTGATATGGAGAGAGTAAGTATTGTAGAAGGTATGAGGAAAAAGAAGTATGATGTAGTAGTAGCGACTACGATTTTTGATGAAGGGATAGATGTGCCAGGTATAGGAGGTATTGTTTTCTGGTGTAGTACGAAGAGTATAGTCAGGATAATGCAGAGGATAGGAAGAGGAGTAAGGGTAGAAGAAGGTAAAAATGAAATAGATGTATGGGAATTTGTAGTGGATAATAAGTATATGAAGGAGCATTTGAAAAGGCGTATAACTTATTATGGCAAAGAAGGATTAGAAAAGAGATTTTTAGTATGGACTGGAGAAAAGTTAGTAGAGATGAATGTGTATTAGGAGGTGTAGGAAGGTGGATAAAGAGATGGCGAAAGAGGTGGAGTTAATTGATTTTGGGAAAGTATTTAGGGTCTTGAGGGAAGCAGAGTATAATCATGAGTCAGAGAAAGTTTTTGAAGCTTGCTTTAAGAATTGGAAAGTGTCGTTAGACAGTGTTGAAGGAATGGTGGCAGGATTGATAAGATTAGTTCTTTTTGAAGTGGTGACTGAGTTTGAGACAAGGTTAAGTAATAAAGAATATGACATAAGGGATGTTTTGATTTTCCTGATAGTTAAAGTTTTAGGAGTGGAGAAGGTGTCTCAGTTAGTGGAGGTGGCAGAGAAGGGACTTGAGAGGATGTATAAGGAAGGGGATTTTAAGAGTTTTAGTGTTTGTGTGCTTAAGATGCTTGAATGGTTTTTGAAGAGGGTTGAAAGTGGATGCAGTTTGGAGGAGGTGGTAGTGCAATGAAGAATTTTAGGTATTTAGGTAATAGTGATGTGTATTTAGTGCTTGCAGTATGGCAGGATGTTTCTGGAGTAGAAGTGTTTGACTATAGAGGGGTTTGTATGCTTGTTAAATGTGTTGAAGTAGAGGTGAAAGGATGGCAGAGCAAGGTTTTAAAAGAGAAAGTAGAGTGGTTGTATGGATTTTTGAAGTGGTTATGGATGGAAGGAAAAAAGCTTAGTGATGCTTGGAAGTATGTGACAAAGTATGTGATGGATACGAAGGTAGAGGATGGAATAAGAAAGGTAGTGGAAAAGTATCGGAGGTATGTGAAGGAAAGGTTTGGGAAGGACGTTTATGTAGATTTGTCAAATAAAGAGGTGATAAAGGCGGCTAAAGTGATTCAGAAGGTAGCTAAGGAAATGGGTATGTCTGAGTATGAAGTGATAAAGTTGCAGCATGAGTGTTGGGAAGAGATAAAGGAGCCACTTGTTTTTGAACGGATGTCGGATGAGTCGTTAGTGAAGAGAAGGATAAAAGTGAAGTTGGAAGAGGATAAGAAGCAAGGAGTGGTGGTGAAATCAGTTAAAGGTAGTGTGGAGAATTTGGAGGGATTGGTTGCTAAGTATTGGAAAGATATTTTGTCTGTAGGGGTGATGTTTTATATAAAAAAGAAGGGGTGGCTTGCTGATGTAGCAAGGGAGTATTGGGATAAGCTACAAGTGGCAGACAGGATTAGAAGAAATGAGTTGAAGGTTGAGTATTCAGTGGAGAATGTTATTAAGAGGTGGAAGGCAGAAGGCTGTCCAAAGAAGCTGTTGGAGTAATGCATGACGAAGTATCTTTTAGGTCAGCTTGCTGGGCATAGGTTTGCTGACAAGACATTGGAGAATTTCATTTGGGATACAGGAAATAGTCATTTGAAGGATTTCTTTTATGATTTAGTCAGTAAGGAGACTTGGGGAAAGGGAATTGGGTTGGTGGGGGATGTTGGGGTAGGAAAGACTCATTTACTTTCGGCATTGTATAAGAACAGGGTATGGGTATCGGTGTTTCTTGGTAGTGGAGTCCCTGTTTGGGTGAGCTTTTTTGATTTAGTAGCGGAGTATAGGGAGAATAAGAAGATTTTGAAAGAGTTGCTTGAAACTTATGATTTGATTTTTGTTGATGATGTGTGGAATGTAGGTGCTTCAGCTGAAGAGAAGAATATTGTCAGGGAATTGGTGTTCAGATGTTATGATAGCAAGAAGGTGTTATGTTATACGGCGAATTGGAGTTATGAGAAGTGGGATATAGATGAGAGGGTAAAGGATAGGCTGAAGGAGATGAATGTAGAGATTGAGTTAGTTGGGTCTTCGTTCAGGGGAGAATAGATGGAGTGGTTTTTGATAAAGGCGATAGTAGATGGTGATATAAGTCAGTCTGTTTTATCAGAAGTAGATAGTTCATTTTTTACAGAGGAGTTAGACAGGAAGGTTTGGGGTTTATTGAGGCGTGCATTTGAGAAGGGCGGGTTAATAAAGAGCTGGGATGATCTGTATGTTTTTGCTTTAAGGGAGGAGGCAAGTGATGAGGTTTTGCAAAGAATAATTTGGTTTAGAGAAAGTGACGTTAGTTTGTCAAAAGAGCTTGTTTTGGATACGGTTGAGAGGTTATGGAAGGAGAAGGTAGTTGTAGAAGGAGTGAAAAGGGTAGAGGAGAAGTTATTGAAAGGAGCAGATATAGATAAAGTGGTGAAGGAGTTAGGGGATGTTTATAAGAAGGTAGTGGTAAAATCATTTGTCAAGAATGGATTGAGGGAAGAGGTATTGAGTGGTGTTCTGGATAGAATAGTGGGGTATGTAATAGAAGAGAAAGAAGAGCGGAAGTTGTTATCTGGGTTTATTCAGTTGGATGCGGTTCTTGGTGGTGGATATAGGCAAGGGACGATGGTAGTATGGATTGGTGCAACGAGTGTAGGAAAGACAATGATGCTTGTGTTTCAGTCAGTGGTATTTGCATTGCAAGAAAAGAATGTATTGTTTGTGTCACTGGAAGATAGTAAAGATGTGGTGTTAGAGAGGTTTGATAGGTTATTGTTTTCTAATGTGAAAAATGATGCAGAAGGTTTGAAGAAAAGGGTGAAGGTGTTAAAGTCTTTAGGTAAAGTGGAGGTTATGTATGCGCCGAGGATGTCAATAGAGGAGTTTGAGGAGTTGGTAGAAGGGTTGTCAGAGGACGTTGATGTTTTTGTTGTGGATTATGGAGATTTGTTAAGAACAGAAAAGGGTTATAAGGAGGCAGATTGGGTGGAGCAAGGTGAGGTGTTTGAAAGGATGATGAAGTTAGCGGATAAGTATAACAAGTGGGTAGTGACAGCTTCTCAAGCAAATAGGGAAGCTGTGGATAGGAAGGTGTTGTCATTAGGAAATATTGGTAGGAGTTATAGGAAGGTGCAGGTAGCTGATTATGTAATAGCATTGTCCCAGACGAAGGATGAGGAACAGCAGGGATTAATTAGGTTAGTTGTGCTGAAAAATAAATTTGGGAGAAGGGGAGATGTGATACCTCTTAGGGTAATAAGAGAGTGTGGATACTTCAGGGAGGAAGTGCTGTAAGGGATGAGTAGACTGGTGTTATCTGGAAGTGTATTAGGAGCTAAGTGTTTGAGGAGATTATGGTTTGTTGCAAATGGTGTTGAAGGTGCTGAGCCTGATGAAGCGACTAAGAGAATTTTTGACATTGGGAAAGCGCTTGAGCCCTTGGCAGTGGAGTGGGAAAGAGGTAGAGGTAGAGAGGTGTTTTATAATGCTAAGAGTCATAAGGATCCGCCAGATTTTGTGATAGATTTAGGGGAAGGGAGCATAGTAGGGAGATTTGATGTAATTTTTGACAAAGAGATATTGTTAGATATAAAGACATGTAGTTCGTATTCGTTTACTAAGCTTCTTGAGGGTGAGGTTCCTTGGGAGTGGTTGGTGCAAGTGAATGTATACTTTTTTGGGTTGAAGATAGGTTGTTGTAGAGATGATATCAGGGAGTTAGTGGAGAGTATAAAGAAGGTTGGTATATATGGAGTGCATAAAGAAAGTGGAAAAACTGTGGAAGTGGTAAGAGATCCTGATTTAAGGATTTTTGAGAATGTATTAAGGAAGGCGAACAAAGTGTTCAGTGCAGGTGATGTAAATGAACTGGAAGTTGATATAAGTGAATGTTATTGGTGTAAGTTTAAGGGGGTTAGGTGTAAAGGAAGTGCAGTATAATATATGTATGATAAAAAGTAATAGGAGGTGGTGAAGATGGGAGAAAGAACTAAAACTAAAAGGGTTGATGTTATACTAAAGGGTAAGTTATTGGAGGAGTTTGAGAACTTCTGTAAAGAAGCGAGTAAGACAAAGTCAGAGGTGCTCAGGAGTGCAATTGTGGAGTATCTCAGAAAGCAGGGAGTTAAGATTAAAGTGAATAGTGGTAATGAAAGGAAAAAGACAGTAGGGTGTAGGATAGCTGAAGGAGTTTTAAATGCTCTTGAGGCATTTGTAAAAGTTAGTAAGAAAAAGAGAGGGGATGTCATAAGGGAAGCTATTTCAGAATTTGTTAAGAGAGGTAAAGCAAAGCAATTAGAGCTAGTGAATGTGAAAAAGTAAAGAAATAAGGGTAAGTGAATGGATTTAGTAGAGTGGCTTCGAAGTCAAGGTGTCAAAGTTAGGAAAGGTGGGCAAGAGTATTGTGTTAATTGCCCTAAGTGTGGTGATACGAAGAAACATTTGTATGTCAATCCAGAGATTGGAGTAGCTCACTGTTTTAGGTGTGGGTATTCTGGTAGAATAGAGGAGGTGCTTGTAGATGGTTTTGGGTTATCTTTTGATGAAGTTCGTGAGCTGTTAAGATCTTTTTGGAAATCAAATAGTAGGGTAGTAAGTTTAAAGGAGAAGGTAGAAGTTTGTTTTCCAGAAGGCAGTGTAGAGTTGTCAAAGGTAGGTAAAGGAGTTGAGAGATTGCTGTTGGAATGGTGTGAAGAGAGTAATGTAAAGTATGAAGATTTGGTAGATATGAAGTGCAGATGGTGGGAAGGTAGGCTTGTAATACCGTGCTGGAAGGATGGAGGTAGGAGAGAGTTGTGGTATTGGGTAGCGAGGGCAGTGAAAGATATTGAGCCAAAGTATATTAATTGTGCTGCTCCGAAGGGTGAAGTAGTATGGGGTATTGACTGGTATGATATAAGTGGCGGATACCTTTATGTGTGTGAGGGATGGAAGGATGCGTATAGGATGAGGGGTATAGCTTTGTTAGGTAAGGAGATAACGGATGAGCAAGTGAAACTTATTTCAAAGATGTCTAAAGGTAAGAAAGTGAGGGTGCTGTTGGATAGGGATGCTTGGAATGAAGGTGTGGTAGTTGGTATGAAGATAGGAAGGGGTTTAGGTTATGGTAATGTGGAAGTGGGTTTCCTGGTAGGATTGAAAGATCCAGGTGAGGGTGAGAGTAAAGAAGAAGTATTGGAAAATACAGTGTTTGTGGGTATGGAGAATGGGGTAGGAAAGGTGATAGAGTTGATTAGGAAGTTGAGAATAGAGTTAGTAGGTGATAGGTGGAGGAGTTTGAAAGTATAATATGTTTGAAGAAAGGTAAGGTAAAAACTAAATAGGAGGTGAAGTAGTTATGGCGCTAGATTTTGAATTGTTGAGAAAGGAGTATCAAGAAGCGATAGCACAGCAGGCAACTGAGGAGTACTGGGTTCCAGATTTTGGGGAGAACATTATCAGGGTATTGCCACCGAGGGATGGAAGGTTGTTTTACAAGAAGGTAGGAGTGCACTATAGACTTGTAGGATCAGGGATGGAGTACTGTCCTAAGTTGACTGAAGGATTGTCCTGTCCTGTCTGTGAAGTAGTAGAGCAGTTGAGAAAGATGAAGACGCCTGTAGCAGTGCAAATTGTGAATAGACTTGCAGTGGTGGAGAGATATCTTATGAATGTCATTCCACTGAAGGAAGGTGAGGAGAAGTTAATAAGACAGTATCTTGCACCGAAAACTGTGAGAGTGGCGTTGTTGAAAATTGTTTTAGATCCTGACTATGGTGATATCACAGATTTGGTGAGAGGCAGGAATGTTGTAATAGAGAAAGTTCAGGCAAGTGGTGGATTTGTGAATTATTCTGTGAGGGCTAAGCCAAGAGAAGTTCCTGTGAAGGAGATTTTGGGTAGAGAGCTAAGGATGGAAGAGATTCCTGATCTGAATGAGTTTGTTAGTGTGAGGTTGAAAGGGTATGAAGAGTTGAAGGCTGTTCTTTATGGTGGTGAGGAGGAGTTAGGAGTTGAGGGATTGGTGGAGAGATATTCAGGTTCGGTGTTTGAAGAGCAGGGAAAAGTAGGGAAGGAGGAACAAGTTGGCACTTTGAAATCTGGAACACTGGATAGTCAGTTGGAAATTGAAGAGATGATGAAGGTTGCTAAGAAGATTGTTGAGCAGTTAAAGCAAGGGGGTTAGTTAGAGGAGTATTTTGTGGAGGTAGTGATGTCAGATATAATGTGTCTTTCTTGTCCCTTGAGAGGTAAGAGGAGGGTAGACCCCGAAGGGGAGTTAGATGCAGAGGTAGTTATTGTTGGAGAAGCCCCTGGTGAAGAGGAAGAGAAGCAGGGGCGTCCCTTTGTAGGGTACTCGGGAAGGATTTTGAGAGCGGTGTTGGAAGTTATAGGAGTTGATGGGTCAAAGGTGTATATTACTAATGTTGTCAAGTGTAGACCGCCGAACAATCAGTTAACAAAGGAAGTGGTGAAGTGTTGTAAGGTGAGATTGGAGCAGGAGTTGATGAGGCTGAGGAAGAAAAAGTTAATTATAGCGCTTGGGACAACAGCGAAGGAGTTTTTTGGAGTGCCTGGTGCTGTAGGTGATGTTAGGGGTAATATAGTAGATGTAAAGTATGGGAAGGTGCTTGTGACTTGGCACCCAGCGTACAGATTGTTGTTTTACCAGGATCCTGTCCTTGGGGTGGGTGCCTATGAGCAGTTTGTGAAGGATTTGGCGAGAGGATGTGTCTTTGTTGAGCAGGGCAGGATGTATAAGAAGATAGATTTTAAGGTAGTGGAAGGAGGAGAGCTAAACGAAGTGTTATCTAAGGTGGCGGGCGAGGCAGTAGGGTTGGATTTTGAAACTGTAGGTAGTGATGTATGGTATGGAGGATTTAAAGTTTTGACTGTGGGGTTAGCGGTTGATGATGGGTGTTATGTTATAGATTTGGAGAAGTTAGGAGAGGAAAGGTCTAAGCTATTTATGAAGGAAGTGTTTGACAGGGTAGGGAAGGTAGTGGTGTATAATGCTGGGTTTGATGTAGGAATAGGAGTGAAGGAATATGGATGGAATATATATGGTAGGAGTGAGGATATAGAGGATGTTCAAGCGATGTATTATTTGTTGAGTGGAAGGGCAGTGCCTGGTGTATCATTAAAAAGGTTGGTATTAGATTATCTTGATGTGGGTCAGTATGGAATAGATTGGAAGAAGGTCAATATAAGAGATGTTCCGAGAGATAGATTATATGAGTATAATGTGATAGATGCGTATGTGACTTTGAAGTTATATAGGTTGTTCAAGGAAAAGCTAATGAAAGCTCCGCTCCAGTGGAGCAGGATTTTTGGTGGAGTAGTTCAAAGTCTTTATGATGTTTATGAGAAAGTAGTGAAGAAAATTTTATGTTTGTGTATTGAGTTACAAGTAAATGGGATGTATGTGGATGTGGATTATTTAATGGGATTAAAGAAGGAGTTGGAAGGTAAAAAGGTAGAGTTTTTGAAGGATGTTGTTAGAGTGAATTTGAATTCGCCTAAACAAGTGCTGGAGTGGTTGAAGCAGGTAGGAGTGGAGGTAGGTTCTACGAGGAAAGAAGTGCTGGAGGAAGTATTAAAGAAGCAAGGAGAAAGTTTGCCGGCAGAGGCTAAGGCAAGGATAGAAAAGTTATTGGAATATAGGGTGATAGAGAAGATGTTAGGAACGTATGTAGAGCCGTTTTTGGAGAAGTGGATAAGCAGTGATGGATGTGTCCATTCTAAGTTTTCAGTTGTGTCAACAGATACAGGTAGGCTTGCATCGTCAGAGCCTAATTTAATGAATATTCCGACAAGGCTGGGACCGATGCTGGAGAAGGCATTTGTTAGCAGGTTTGGGGAGGGTGGTAGGATAATAAAGGCAGACTTTAGTCAGCATGAGTTGAGAGTGGCTTGCCAGTATTCTAAGGACAGAAGGATGAAAGAGTTTTTTGAGTCAGGGGTAGATATTCATACGAAGGTAGCGATTGAGTTATATGGTATGTCTGCTGATGTGCCCGAGGAAGTGAAAAAGGAATTTAGAAGAAGAGCGAAGGCGTATAACTTTGGGGTGATTTATGGGATGAGCTATGTGACTATATCAAAGGATTTGTCGGTGCCTATAGAGGAGGCTAAGAAAATGCTTGAGAGATATTTCCAGATGTTTCCTGAATTAAAGGTATGGCTTGATAGTGTGAGGGAATTTGTCAGGAAGGTTGGTTATGTAAGAACGATGTTTGGCAGGTTTAGGTGGATAGATCCTGTTGGAGATGTTGAAGGTTGGGGGCAGAAAGCAGTGAACACTCCTGTACAAAGTGCAGCGAGTGACATTGCTGCACTAACGGCTTGGAAGATAGTGGAGAGATTATATAAAGAAGGTTTTCAGGGTAAGGTAGTGAATTTTGTTCACGATTCAGTGATTATAGACTGCCCTGGTGAAGAGGTGGAAGAGATTTGTCGTATAATAAAGGAGGAAGTGAGAAATATTGAGTTACCAGATGAGAAGTTTGTAGAGTTTGATATAGATATTGAAGTTGGTAGGTCTTGGGGTGAATGCAAGGAGATTTAGTTATGGAGAAGGTGTTTAAAGAGGTTATTGGTAAGTTTTTGGAAGAAAGAGGATATAAGAATAGTGATGAGAATTTTAAGGATACTCCAAGGAGAGTATGGGCTGTGTTTAATGAATTTATTCAGCCAAAGGAAGAAGTGTTCAGGAAGGTGGTTGAGGTATTGGAAAAAGCGTCTTTTCCGTCAAATTATGGTGGGATAGTGCTTGTGGACAATGTCAAAGTGTATAGTTTATGTCCGCATCATTTGTTACCTGTGGAGATGGAAGTAGCATTTGCTTATATACCGGCAGGAAAGGTAGTGGGGCTAAGTAAGATACCAAGGTTTTTAAAGGAGTTGGGTAAATGTTTATTGTTACAGGAGGATTATACAGGGGTAGCGTTAGATATGTTTATGGAGGTAGTGAAGCCGGAAGGTGCTATGATAGTAGTTGAAGGAGTGCATTTTTGTATGAGAATGAGGGGAGTAAGAGAGAAAGAGAGTGTAGTTCAGACACTTGGTGTTAGAGGGGTGTTTGAAGAAGAGGCAGTGAAGATGGAAGTATTAAGTAGATTGGGTTTGAGCAGGAGGTAATATGGGTAAGAAAGCAATTACTGTTGGTAGAGGATTTGAATATAGGGTGAGGGATTGGTTTAGGCGAGCAGGGTTTGAAGCAAATAGAGTTCCTGTGTCAGGTGCAGCTCCTGCAATGAAAGGAGACGTGGTAGTTAAGATTAGTGAAGGAGTAGAGTTGGTGATAGAGTGCAAGAGGAGAACTGGTGGATATAAGGAGTTATTTAAGTGGCTTGACGAGACAGTAGATAAAGGAGTAGATATGCTAGTGTTAGGTGTAGGAAGGCAGAAACCAGTGGTAATTATGAGGGTTGACAAGTTTATTGAATTGGTGTTGAAGAGGAGGTAGTAGAGGTATGGTAAGGGAATGTTTTGGTAGGTTTGGTGAAGGGAATTGTTTTGATTGTCTATTTGTAGAGTTGTGTTCAAGTTATTTTGTAGTGGAAGGGAATAAAGGGTGCCCACTGTTTGGTAAGGGCTTTGAAAATGCCAATGAGATGTGTAAGCTATGTTTAAAGTATTTTGTTGGAGAGGAGTGTAAGAGGAAGACAGGTGGAAAGAGAAAGGTAGTATAATAAAAAAAAAAGCAGGAAAAGGGGAGAGGGAGATGTTTAAGGATTTACCAGATGCAGAATTAGAAAGGTTTTTGAAGGATGTATTTTTGATTGATGAAGATGAGTTAGAAGAAGATATGAAAGAGCACTGTTATAAGTATGCTGAGCTGGGGGTGTTATTAGCAAAGGCAAGGGCGGAGTATGAAGTGAGAAGACTGCAGTTTCAAGTGCTTGAAGCAAATTTGGCAAAGAAGTTTAGGGAGTCTTTGCCGAAAGTGACTGAAAAGGCAGTAGAGGAAGCAATTGTAAGAACTCCTGAATGGCAAGAGGCAAAGATGAAAGTGATAGAGGCGAAACAGGAGGTAGACTTGCTGTCTGCTATGGTGCAGGCATTGGAGTCAAAGAAGGATATTTTGATAACTTATTTGGCGTGGAGAAAAGAGATGATGAAGGTAGGTAGGGAGTTATAATAAAATGGAGGAGGTGAGATTATGCCAGAGAGTAAGTACGCTTCTTGGATAGATAGTTTGCTTGAGGAAGGAGTTTATGTTTCTCAGTTTAAGAAGATGGTGAAAGAGAAGTTTCCTGGAGTAAGTTTAAGTTTAGGGTCTCATGTTAGATATAGGAGGAGTCAAGGTTGGAAGATTGAGGAGAGGAGGGAAGGGGATGATGTTTTTTATAAGGTAGTGGAGAAACCGGAGAAGAAGAAGGAGAAGAAAGAGGTAAAGAAGAAAGAGGGGAAGAAAATAGAAGCAGGAAAAGTGGTAAAGAAAGAAAGGGAACAAGAAAAAGAAGTGAAGGAAGAGGAGGTTGTTGGTAGAAGAGTGCTTTATGGAGCAGGTGTATATATGTTAGAGGAGGTAGAGGATAGGTTTAAGTTATTTGTTAGAGTTGGGACTGAAAGTAAGACGGTTGAATTTGAGCAAGGAATGGTGGAAGATATAATTGGAGGTTTGTTTGGAGCTGAGGTTGAGATTAAGAAAGTAGAAAAGGAAGGTGGAGTAGAGAGAGGGATTTTTGTTTTGTGCAAGTATGTATAATTAGGTTGGGAAATGAAGGTTTTTTGTTTTGGCGATATTCATGTAGGGTCAAGCCGATATCCTTTTGTAAGAGATCAAGAAGAGAAGCTTTGCGAGTGGGTCTTAAGTTCAGTCAAAGAGTGGAAGTGCCAAAGGGTAGTTTTTCTGGGTGATTGTTTCAAGGAGAGGTTGCATAGTGGTAAGGATAAGGATAGGGTGTGGTCTTTGTTCAGGGAAATTGCGAGAGAGGTAGATGTGGTAGTAATAGCGGGGAATCATGACTATTATGATAAGGTATGTGAAGAGAGTGGGTTGGTAGTGCTCAAAGGCATGAGTGGCATTCAGGTAGTGGATGTGGGAGTGTGGGAAGATAGGGTAGCAGGAAAGGATGTGGTATATGTTCCTTGGAAGTGGTGTTTGAGGAAGGAGAAGAAGTTAGAAGGTGATACAGTATTTGGACATTTTGAGTTGAGAGAGGCAGTAAATTGGGAAGGAGAAGAGCAAGTAGGTTTGGGTGATTTTGAAAGGGTGAGGATAGTTGTTTCAGGGCATTTGCATTTTAGGAGGAAGGTTGGAAATGTATTGTATCCTGGTGTTCCGTTTCAAAGGAGTTTTGGAGATGGGGTAGAGGTAGGCAGTGTAGTAGTAGATTTGGAGAATATGAATTGTTTTTGGGGAGATGGGTATGGGGTGAAATTTGTGCAGATAGAAAAGTTAGAGGATTTGAATGGGGTTGATGTAAGCAAGTGTTATGTAAGGGTAAAGGAGAGGAGTTTAGTAGAAGCGGTGAAAAGGTTAGGTGTCCTGGGGGTGGAGTATGTTCCAGAAGGGGTTAGGAGTTATGATGAGGAGAAGAGGTTTCAGGAGTTAGAGAAAGAGACGAAGATTGATTTGTGGCAATTGCTTGAAGAGTATGGGAGGAAGGTATTGAAGGCAGGAGATAAAGAGATTCAGTGGTTGAGGGGTAGGTGTGGTGAGAAGAGGGTATAATGTATTATAGGAAAAAATAGAAAGGAGGTGGGGAGATGCTGTACATTTTGAATACTTTGGTAGTGCCTGTCAATTTTGATGAGATGACAGAAGTAGTAGTGGAGTTGAGAAAGATCTCTGTGGAAGAAGCGAGAGAAGTTGTGAGGAAGTCAGAGTGGGAAAGTGTGGTAGGGCATGAAGGATCGGCAGTGATTTTGTCAGAGCTTCTGGGTGTAAAGATTCCAGTTGAGAGAAAGTCTGTCTTTTTAAAGAAAGGTGATAGAGGGTTGCATTTCTTTTTGAAAAAGAGATTACCTGAAGGAACTGTTCTTTCTGCTGAAGAGTTGAAGAAGTTAGATTTTTGGTTAGTGTTGTCAATTGTGAGGTAAAGAGATAAGCAGAGGAGATATAAGAGAAAGGAGGTAGGGAGACATGGAAACAAAGATGGTAGCGAAAATGATAACAGAAAGGATTTATAGGATGTATGGGAGTGGGACTGGGGTGCTTTTTGGATTGTCACCAGAGAAAAGGTGTACAGTTGAAAGCATAGTAGAGATAGCTTTGGAGTTATATGAGAATGAGTTTAGAGAGAAGATTGAAGATGTAGTAGATATGGCTTTAGAGGTGTGTGAAAAGGAGTAAGAGATAAAAGCAGGGGTTGTTTGGAAGTGGATGTTCTAAAAAGGATTTATGAAAGTGAGATAAATTTTAGCGTTAAAACTTTTTGGGATGCAGGAGTAGAAGTAGCTATATTAGATGGTTATGGAGATATAGTTTGGAGAGAATTTTATGAAACGTATGATCTTGCGATTACAAAATTGGTAGAGAAGGTATTAGAAGATTGCCCTGAGAGTGAGGTTGCTCGGGGAATAAAAAGAAAAAATGAAGGAGGTAGGGAGACATGGGTAGGAGAAAAAAGGTAAGAAGTGATGAGTATTTGTTGTCTAATGAGTTTAAGGTGGAGGTGAAGAGAGATGGATGGGATAAGATAGCTCACTTGTTGAGACATGTGAGTTCTTTGGAGTTGTTAGGTGAGTATGAAGTAAGGTTAGATTTCAGTGAGGATAAGGATTTGAGTGTGTTGAGGTTTTTTGTGGACTGGGTGATAAGCAAGGATGTGGATGATATGGTTATTTGGTTAGGTGGTGGTAAGAGAGGTTTGTTCTTTAGTGGTTGTTGGGTAGACGATATCATTGTAGATAGTTTAGGAGATTTGTGTTATGGATGTGATAGGGAGGAGTTAGAGGTTTACAAGGAAAGTAGAATAGTAGGAGTTAGTGCGGTGTTGAAGTATGTGGCAGTATTTGTGATTGATAAGGAGAAGGGAAAATGTACAGGAGAGAAATGATAGAGAGGGTAGCGTTGGCAAAGGAGTGTTTGGAGGGTGTGTCGTCTTACAAAGAATATGTGTTATTTCCTGATGGAAGCAGGCATTTTATGGTGAAGTCAATAAGTGGTTTCTTTGATTGCTCTGATTCAAAAGTGTTAAGTGAATCTTGTAGGTGGTGTCCCTGGTTTAGTAAAATTTGTGTAAGGAGGTGATAGTGATGATAAGAGTGTTTAGTTTTTATAGTCCGAAGGAAAGAAGATGTAAAGTTGTGCTTGTGTTTAAAAAGCCCCTGTAGCTCAGTAGGATAGAGCACGAGATTCCTAATCTCGTGGTCGTGGGTTCGAGTCCCACCAGGGGCGTGTTGAAGAATTAATAGGGTTAGGAGGAGAGGAAGATGGTAAGGTTAGATGAGCAGTTTGAGAAAGTAATTAGTTTGATGGAAGCGAGGGCAGAAGATGTTGTTGGTGTTTTATCTCAGCTTGAGGGTATTGATTATGCAGTGTGTGGTGGGGTTGCGGTGGCATATTGGGTGATGGGTAGGAAGCCGACTATTCGTGAGCTTGATTTGTTGATTTTTTCTGATGATTTGGAGGAAGTACGGAATAAGTTGGAGGATATTGGGTGTAGGGTAGGAGGGTATGGAGGAATAGATATAGCGACTGTAGCGGTTGAGTGTGGTTCTTTGAAGGTGGATTTACTTGTAGCGGAGGAAGGTTGGGAAGAGGATGCAATAGTAAAAGCTGTTAAAGTTGGTGGTTTGAGGGTAGTAAGACCTGAATATCTCATAATGATGAAGTTGAGGAGTGAGAGAGAAAAGGACTTAGAGGATATTGTGTTGCTGTTAACAAAGGTTGATTTTGAGAAGGTGAGAAAGTTGGTGAGGATGTATATGGGGGATTATTATGTGGAGGAGCTTGAGGAGTTGAAGGAGATAAGTAAGGAAGTTGGGAAGGAGTTCGGTGCGAGAAGATTTAAGTCGTTTTTGGGGAAGGAATAGGTATGGTAAGATTTGTGGGTTTAAAAGTCAGAGATCTTTTCAGTTATGGAGAAGCGGATGTCGAGTTTAAGCCGGGTCTTATTTTGTTGGAAGGCAGGAATTTGGATAGAGATGGATGTAGTAATATGGCAGGGAAGTCGGCGTTGTGGGATGCATTAGCTACAGTGTTATGGGAGGAAAATAGTAGAGGGCAGATAAAAGATGATGTAGTGAATAGGATGAGGAGGAAGGGTAGTGGATTAGCGGTATTTGAGAGAGATGGATTAGGGCAGGTGGAGGTAGAGTATGTGAGAGGTTTAGAGAAAGGGTGGATAGCAAGGGTAAATGGTAAGGTTGAGGCATATAGTTGGGATGTGATGAAGAGGAGGGTAAGAGATCTTGTAGGAATGAGTTATGAAGAGTTTACGTTGTCAAGCTGGTTTCAGCAAGGGATGATGGATACGTTTTTGACAAAGAGTGATGCAGAGAAGAAAGAGCTTTTTATTAAGTGGCTAGGGCTTGGCGTATTTCAAGAGATGAGGGAGAAGGTAAAAGAGAGGAGGAAGGAAGTAGAGTCAGAAATAAAGGTAAGGAAAGATATGCAAGTGTTGGTAGAGAAGTTAAAAGAGGTGGAAGTGAAAGAGGAGGAGTTAAGGAAGGCGTTGCGGGTATTAGAGAAATGGAAGAATGTAGTTCCTGTTCCTGTTGAGGAATATAGGAGGAAGAGAAAGGTAGTGCTTGAGCAGTTGCAGAGGTGGAGAGATGCAAGGAAGGTTGAAGGATTAGTGCAGGAGTTGAGGAAGGTAAGGGATGAGTTATCTGGCAGAATTGCAAATATAAGGGAGAAGTTGAGATATCTTAAGGATGGTAGGTGCTGGGTATGTGGGTCGGAGGTAGATACGGAGACTTTATTGCAGAAAGCGAATATAGAACTTTCTGGGGTTAGTTCTGTGCTTGCTCAGGTAGAGGGTCAGTTGAAGGAGTTGGAAGCTGTTTATATAGGAGGGAGAGGAGTGGATAGAGAGAGGCTGATAAAGGAAATAGCGGAGATGAGGAAGAGAATTGGTGATGTAGAGGAGTATAAGAGAGCAATGGAAGTGAAGGTGAAGGCAGAGGAGCAAGAGAGACAGAGGAAGATGCTGCAGGAGGTAGATTTTTCTGTATTGAAAGAGCTTGAATGGGAGTTTGAGACGGCGAAAAAGTGGGAGAAGGGATTAAGTGATGATGGTATTGTAGCTTATGTGCTTCAGAAGG
>Ga0078972_1006115_pt1 | contig 29197 bp, 28 predicted proteins | sample YelNatPaOPGAMG01_FD_67568 | JGI IMG/M metagenome (GOLD analysis project Ga0078972, IMG submission 67568) | Hot spring thermophilic microbial communities from Obsidian Pool, Yellowstone National Park, USA - OP-RAMG-01 (SPADES assembly) (version 2) | ecosystem: Environmental > Aquatic > Thermal... | reverse complement strand
ACTACTTCCGTTATTAAAACCAAAAGCGCATTGCGTTATTAATGTTCCGGATATGTGGTGGGAGAATAAAAGAATCACTATCCATGTATATCTTATTGAGGAATTAAGGAGGCGCGGATATGAATTAAGAAATATTATTATTTGGGATAGAACAAACGTTGTAAATCAAATAGGCATATTTGGATGGCCAAGCAATTATATAACGATGGGCGTTACTTTTGAATATCTGCTGGATTTCTGGAAACCGCCGTTGATAAAAGTATATTGAGGTTTAAGGGATGATACAATATACCAAAGAAAGCCTTATTAACAAGCTCAAAGAAATAAAAAATATGGGATGGATTTTAAACGCAAGGCAGGGGAATTCGGGCGGAGTTGGAAATACACTTGAGGATTTGTTGGGAATCAAAGAAAACAATCTTCCAATTCCAAACGCTGCTGAATGGGAATTAAAGTGTCAGAGAAAAAATACAAAATCATTAATAACGTTAATGCATTGCGAACCATCTCCGAGAGCATTTAATATAGTTCCCCAAATACTATTACCAAAATACGGATGGAAACACACTTCACTGCCGAATGAGTTAAGTTTCAGACAGACAATTAGCGGTAACAGGAGAAGCGACAGAGGATTTGGTATCATTATAAATTATGAAAAAGAAAGGGTTGAGGTTTCATTCGATTATAAGGCCGTAGATATAAGACATGAAGAATGGTTGAAATCCGTCAAGGAAAGAGTAGGCAATCTAAATGAAATAGATCCACAACCATATTGGGGTTTTAATGATTTATTGCATAAATTCGGAACAAAACTGTTAAATACGTTTTATATTATTACCGACTCAAAAAAAGAAAAAGGAAAAGAGTATTTCAAATATGAAAGAATATTTATGTTAAAGAATGTTACTCTTGAGAGGTTAATATCATCGATTAAAAATGGTTATGTTTATGTTGATTTTGATGCAAGAACCACTCATAATCATGGTACGAAATTCAGACTCGTACAGGATAAACGAGAACAATTATATGAAGAAGTTCAGGAAATTGATTAATTTTCTAACCGTTAAAGTTAAATTTATACATTATTAAATACAGAAAACTCCGTAATAATAGTTTTTAGGGAGTTTGACGATGAAAAGGATAAATAAATTGCTTGACAGGGCGGCGGTGGCTATAACGTCCGCGGTCGGCTCGATGTGGTGCGCGATAATTTTTTCGCTTCTCGCGCTTACCTCGCTGCCCGACGTAATCTCTATGTCGGTTGAGTCGGCGAGCCTGGCTCCCGTGATACAATGGATCGCGCAGACTTTTCTTCAGCTCGTGCTGCTGTCCATAATCCTCAAGGGCCAGAACATCGCGGGAGAGAGGCAGGAAAGGATAATCAAGCAGATAAACGAGAATACGGCGAAGGCCGAGGCGGCGGCGGAAAGGATCGAGCATATTGTGAAGATGATCGAAAGGATAACGGCGAAAGAACTCGAAGAGATAAAAAAAGCGCCCGAAATAAAAACAAAAGAATAAATATAAAAGACATGACGATACGGGATATGATATAATCATATGCGAAAATAAAAGAAACCGGATGATGGGCAGGGGAGAGGCTTTTTGGCGCCGAAGATGTAAACCCGGGGACGGTCTGACCCGCGGCGAAACTTTCAGGCAAAAGGACCTTGCCCGGACGAAACTCTGGAAAGGAGCCGCCGGAGCGGCCACCGAAGGAGCTAAATCTCTCAGGTAAAAATACAGGGGAAGACGGATTGTTTCGGCTTCCCTTTTGATTTGGGGCGACAATCCGTCAAAACGCGGATCGATATGAAGGAGAGCAAACCATGAGAAGGACGCCGCTTTACGGGGAGCATGTAAGCTCGGGAGCAAGGATGACCGATTTCGGAGGATGGGAGATGCCTCTGCAGTATAAGGGCATTATCGAGGAGCACAGGGCGGTGCGCGAAGCGGCCGGGCTTTTCGACGTTTCGCACATGGGCGAGGTCGAGGTTCGGGGCGGGGACGCTTTCGGGGCGGTCCAAAACCTCGTAACGAACGACGTCTCCGCGATGCGGGCCAGCCAGGCGCTGTATTCTCCGATGTGTTATCCGGACGGCGGGACTGTCGACGACGTAGTCGTTTACATGCGGGGCGAAGGGGATTATCTTATAATTGTCAACGCCGCGAACACGAAAAAGGATTTCGAATGGATAAGCGCGAACGCGCGCGGAGCCCAAGTGCGCGATGTTTCGGACGAGTATGCGCAGATCGCCTTGCAGGGACCGCGGGCGCAGGATGTCCTGAAAAAGCTGACGGATTATCCCGTCGAGAGCCTTGGGTTCTTCAGGTTCGCGGACGGGGTCGCCGTTGCGGGCAGAAGCGTTATGCTTTCGAGGAGCGGATATACGGGCGAGGACGGTTTCGAGATCTACTCGAAACCCGAAGACGCGCCTGAGCTTTGGAGAAGCCTGACGGACGCGGGTAAGGAATTCGGGCTTTTGCCCGCGGGACTCGGCGCGAGGGACACGCTGCGGTTCGAAGCCGCGCTGCCGCTTTACGGGCACGAGCTTTCGGAGAATATCTCTCCGCTGGAGGCGGGGCTCGGCAGGTTCGTAAAGCTCGGCAAGGATTCCTTCATCGGAAAAGAGGCTCTTTTAAAGCAGTCGGAGAAGCTTGAGCGGGCTATCGCCGGGTTCGAGGCGGTTTCCGGCGTGCCGCGGAACGGGTTCGAAGTATTCGCGCGCGGGGCGCGGATCGGGTTTGTGACGTCGGGAAGCTTTTCCCCGACGCTCAAAAAAAGCCTCGGGATGGCGCTGATCGAAAAAGAATATTCGGCGCAGGGCACCGAGATAGAGATCTTCGCGCGCGGAAGGAACGTCGCGGCGAAGGTTGTAAAACTGCCGTTCTATACAAAGAAATATAAGAGGTGAAGTTTATATGGAAATCAAAAAAGGGCTTTTGTATTCGAAGGAGCACGAATGGGTAAGGATAGAAGACGGCCGCGCCTATATCGGCATTACCGACTATGCTCAGCATAATTTGGGCGAGATCGTATACGTCGAGCTTCCCGCCGCGGGGAAGCGGCTTAAAGCCGGGGACGCGCTTTGCTCCGTCGATTCGATAAAGGCGGCTTCGGACGTGTATTCGCCGCTTTCTGGAACGGTTTTGGAAGCAAACGAAGAGCTCGGAAACGACCCCGGAAAGATCAATTCGGCTCCTTATGAAAGCTGGATCGCGCGGATCGAGATAGCGGACGCGTCGGAGGCGGATTCGCTTATGAACGACGCGCAATACGAAGAATTCTGCGCTTCGGAGGCCTGAATGAACCCTTACATACCGAACACCCCCGAACAGCGCGAGGAGATGCTTTCCTCGATAGGGCTGACGTACGGGGAGCTTTTCGCTTCGGTGCCCGAAAGCTTAAGAGCAAAAGGGCTCGGCATACCCGAAGCGGTCTGCGAATTTGAAGCCGAAAAAAGGCTTAAAAGCCTCGCGGAAAAAAACGCAAGCGCGCAGGATTACGCGTGCTTTTTGGGAGCTGGGGCGTACGACGTTTATCTGCCCGCGGCTTTGGACGCGCTTCTTTCGAGGCAGGAGTTTTATACCGCGTATACCCCGTACCAGCCGGAGATAAGCCAGGGGACGCTGCAGGCGGTTTTCGAGTACCAGTCCATGATATGCGAGCTTACTGGTATGGACGTTTCGAACGCGTCGATGTACGACGGAGCGAGCGCGCTCGCGGAGGCCGCGATGATGGCCTGCGGGGCGGCCGGCCGAAGCGAGGTCCTCGTGGCGCGAAGCGTAAATCCCCGGAGCCGCGAGGTCTTAAAGACTTACGGGCGCTTTAAAGGCGTGCGCGTGACCGAATTCGGATATAAAGACGGCGCGTTCGACGCCGAAGACGTTGAAAAAAAGATAGGCCCCGATACGGCCGCGGTGATAATACAGAACCCCAACTTTTTCGGGATAATCGAGGACATCGGGGAAGCGGCGCGCATCGCTCACTCCGGCGGCGCGCTTTTTATCGTTTGCTGCGACCCGGCGTCGCTTTCGGTATTGAAATCTCCCGGCGAGGCCGGGGCGGACATCGCCGTCGGAGAAGGGCAATCGGTCGGAAGCCCATTGAGCTTCGGGGGGCCGTACCTCGGGTTTTTCGCGGCAAAGGAATCCCTGCTTCGCCGCATGCCGGGCAGGATAGTCGGGCAGACGGAGGACAGAAATGGTAAAAGATGTTTCGTGCTGACCGTACAGGCGCGCGAACAGCATATACGCCGCGAGAAGGCGACCTCGAACATATGCTCAAACGAGGCTCTTTGCGCGCTCGCGGCCTGCGTCTACCTTACGCTTTTGGGCAGGGAAGGGCTCAAGGAGGCGGCGCTGCTGTGCCTCAGCAAGGCGCGTTACGCATACGAATCTCTCGTTTCGTCGGGCAGGTTCGAGCCGCTGTTCAGCGCCCCGTTCTTCAGGGAGTTTGCGCTCAGGTACGACGGGGACATAAGAGCTCTCAACAGCGCGCTTTTATCGGAACGCATCATAGGAGGATATGACTTGGGCAGGGATTATCCCGAGCTCGGCGGAGGATGGCTCGTCGCCGTTACGGAAAAGAGGACGCGCGGCGAGATAGACGCCCTCGTGCGAAAGGCGGCGCAGGCATGAGCGAAAAACTTATATTCGAGATAAGCCGAAAAGGAAGAAAAGGAACGCGGCTTCCGGCGATAGACGTCCCGGCGAGGGATATCGCGGAGCTCATACCCGCGAAGTTTTTAAGGGACAGATCGCCGGAGCTTCCCGAAGTGAGCGAACCCGAGGCGGTGCGGCATTTCACGAGGCTTTCGATGCTAAATTACGGCGTCGATACGGGGTTTTACCCGCTCGGCTCCTGCACGATGAAATACAACCCGAAGATAAACGAGACGGCCGCGAGGCTTCCCGGCTTCGCCGCGGCGCATCCCCTCGTTCCGGAAGAAGCGGCGCAGGGCTGCCTCGAATTGATGTACGAAACGCAAAGGCTGCTGTCCGAAATAACCGGAATGGACGCCGTTACGCTGCAGCCCGCGGCGGGGGCGCACGGCGAGATGTGCGGGCTTATGATGATAAGGGCGTACCATGAGGACAGGGGCGATTTCGGACGCGTAAAGATGATCGTTCCCGACTCGGCGCACGGCACGAACCCGGCTTCCGCGGCCATGGCGGGATTTCGCGTCGAAAGCGTGCCCTCGGACCCGGAAGGGATGGTCGATCTGGCGGCGCTCGAGAAAATGTTAGGCGGCGATACCGCGGGGCTTATGCTCACCAACCCCAACACGTTGGGGTTTTTCGAAAAAAACATCGCGCGCATAGCCGACATGGTGCACGGGGCGGGCGGGCTGCTTTACTACGACGGAGCGAACATGAACGCGGTTTTAGGCATTTCGAGGCCGGGGGACATGGGTTTCGACGTAGCGCACATCAACCTGCACAAGACCTTCGGCACTCCTCACGGAGGCGGAGGCCCGGGGTCCGGGCCGGTCGCGGTCAGGGAAAAACTCATCCCGTTTCTGCCGGTGCCGGTCGTTAAAAAAACCGAAGCCGGATTCTCGTTCGATTACGACAGGCCGCTGTCGATAGGGAAAATAAGTTCCTTCTACGGCAATTTCGGCGTGGCCGTAAAGGCGTATACGTATATGCTCATGACGGGGGCGAGCGGGCTTAAGGAGGCGTCGGAAGCGGCGGTGCTTAACGCGAATTACATACGCGAGAAGCTTAAAAGGTATTATGACCTGCCGTACGCCGCGCCGTGCATGCACGAGGTCGTATTTTCCGGAAAAAAACAAAAGGAATACGGGGTATCGACGCTCGATATCGCTAAGAGGATAATCGACTACGGATACCATCCCCCGACGGTATACTTCCCGCTCATCGTCAGGGAAGCGATGATGATCGAGCCTACCGAAACGGAGAGCCGCGAAACGCTTGACGAGTTTATTGAAGCCATGATAAAAATAGCGCGGGAGGCGAAAAGCGATCCCGAAAAGCTAAGGGAAGCTCCTTGCGTTACCGAAATATCGCGGCCTGACGAGGCTAAAGCCGCGAGGGAGCCCGTGCTCAGATACAAGGGATAAAATAAATTTAACGGAATAAGCGACGGAGGAATCGGCATGCCAAAAGAAATACTCGTATTGACGGGAAGCCCGCGAAAAAACGGGAACAGCGATATGCTCGCGGACGCGTTTATCAGGGGGGCCGAGGCGGCCGGGCACCGGACGGCAAGATTCGACGCGGGACGCAAAAAAATAAGGGGCTGTACGGCTTGCAAGGCGTGCTGGACTAAGGACACCGCCTGCTCTTACAAGGACGATTTCAGCGGGCTCGAGCCTCTTCTCGAAAAAGCGGACGTCCTGGTATTCAGCAGTCCGTTGTATTGGTTCGGGATTTCCGCGCAATTGAAAGCCGCGGTCGACAGGCTCTACGCCTATCTTTCCGAAAAAGCCTTAAGGCCTTTAAAGATACGCGAGAGCGTATTCATGATCTGCGGCGCGGACGAGGGAGAAGAAATATTCGCGGGCGCGGTCGAAACCTATAAGGGCATAGCGCAATATATGAAATGGCGGGACAGAGGCATCCTTCTTGTCCCAAACGTTCAGGACAAAGGCGAAATAGAGAAAACGGGCGCGTTGAAAGAGGCGGAAGACCTCGGAAAAAGCATATAGGAAATTTTAAGCGAAATGACCGTTGAGCAATATTGGGACAAATACAAAGAGGCGACCGGCGACAAGGCGAAAAAATATTCGGCGTGGCATTTCTGCGACAACGAAAAGGACGCGCAGGAGCTTGTTCGGCTCGTCCTCGACGGAAAGAAGAAAGCGACCGCTTCGTGCTTATGGAGCTTCGAATACGACGGCGATAAACCGCCGCGTCCGGGCGACGTAAGCATCGTCACAGATTTCGCGGGAAACCCGAAATGCGTAATAAAGACCGTGCGGGTCGATATAACCGCGTTTCGCGACGTCGGCGCCGAGTTCGCCGCGTGCGAAGGCGAGGGCGATTCAAGCCTCGAATATTGGAGGGAGGCGCATACGCGCGTCTTTACGAGGGAGTGCGCGAGAATCGGCCGCCGCTTTTCAAAAGATATGCCGGTAGTATGCGAGCGGTTCGAAGTTTTATACGCCGGTACCTGACTTCGCCTTAACGGCGCTTTTTTTGTTGTTTTATCTCCCTCCCCTCGACGCTCCCGATATATACGTAAGCTAAAAGCTTGACGCGCTTATTGCCCATCGTTGCGTTTACTTCCCGGGCGGCGTACGATCTCCCCTCCTCCTCATATTCGTCTATGCGGTCTTTCGTTCGTTCGTCTATCTCGTATACCTCGCCGAAAACCGAACATCCTTCTTTCGGTTTTATACCCGGGTAATCGCCGAGATCGTATAAAGCGTAACCTTCGAGCACGGCTTCTCCGGCGAAGGCGCAGCCGGAAAGATATTGCGCGTGATTAGGGCTTGCGCGCATAAGGGAGCCGTATACGAACAACAGCATTATTTGAATTGCCTGTCGAAAGTCCAGACCGCGTCTTTCGGAGGGTCGTTGCTTAGGTACATCATTTCGAGCATGCTTTGCCTGAACCGAAGCGGGACGAATTTTGAAAGAATGTACAGGAATTTATATTTCAAGCCGACCGAAACCCTTACGGGAGGGTTTTTCATCTTCGATACGCGAAGTATCGTTTCCGCGCATTTTTCAGGGCCGGGAGAAGACAGCTCGGATCGTATCATCTCGTAGAGGGCGCGCTCGAACGGCTTTTTGTACGCGGTGCCGCGCGTTTTTTGGGTAAACTCGCGCTTATCCGTAAACCCGGTTTTTGTGTCCCCCGGCTCGACGACGCATGCCTTTATGCAAAAAGGGCGCACCTCCATCCTCAGCGCCGCCGTCATCATCAGCAGCGCGGATTTCGCCGCTCCGTACATGCTCTGGAACGCGAGCGGGAAGCAGGACGCCATCGAGCCTACGTTTATAATCATGCCGCCGCCCGCGGCGCGCATGCGGGGAAGCACATGGTTCAAAACCCGTATGACGCCGAAAAAACAGACGTCGAACTGTTTTCGCGCTTCTTCCGCCGAAGTGTCTTCGACGGCGCCCGCTATACCGCTGCCCGCGGCGTTTACGACGACGTCGATCCGGCCGTGCCTGCCGATAACATATTCGACCGCCCCGCGCACGGAATCCTCGTCCGCAAGCTCCATCGGGATCATCATGCACGAAACGCCTCCGAGGTCGGTTTCGGTAAAACCCGCGCTCCTCGACGTGCCGTATACTATATAACCGTCCTTTGCGAAGGCTTTCGCCGCCGCTCTGCCGATGCCGGAACTCGCGCCCGTTATCAACGCTATTTTTTTATTCGTGCCTTCCATATCGTATATTTTATACAAAACTATGCCGCAATTCAATAATACGCCGTAAAATGACGCCCGTTCGAATTTATTTCAGGCGCGGCTTTATGGCAAACGATGCGATCAGCGCGGCGGGGAAAAGCAATACGCTGAAGACATACCATTTCGCAAAGTTTCTTCCCTTCTTAAACGCGTTTACCGCCGGCCACGCGGCGATAAGCCCCAATACCATCAGGCCTAAGGTAATGAAAAGCCCCGCCGCCGTATAAACGTTGTCTCCGATCACCATATCGTTTCCTCCTTACAGCAGCGAGCCGTACCGTTTCGCGTACAGCGTTTTGAGCAGCGTGGCAAGAGCCATGTATAACAGTATCGTTACCAACAGCCACGGGAAATACGCGGGCGGAAGCGGCTGCATGCCCATGGTATAGCCGAAGGGCGTAAACGGGATAAGCGTCCCTACCGCTATTCCCGCGGTCGTCGTCAGCAGCACGGGCAGCGAGGCGCGGCTCCGTATGAACGGTATTTTAGGCGTTCGGATCATATGGATCACAAGCGTCTGCGACCACAGGGATTCGACGAACCATCCCGTATTGAAAAGCGACATGAACAGCGCGCCGTTCACGCCCGGCGCTCCGTACGCTCCGCCGAATACCGCGGGACAAATAACGAAAAACATCAGAATATACGTCGTTATATCGAAAACCGAGCTCGTAGGCCCGAGCCAGATCATGAACTTCCCTATCGAGGAAGCGTCCCACTTCCTCGGTATCTTAAGATAATCGGCGTCCATGTTGTCCCACGGCATGGATATGCAGGATATGTTGTAAATCAGGCTCAGCATCAGTATCTGTATCGGCAGCATTGGCAGAAACGGCAGGAAGGCGCTTGCCGCCAGAACGCTGAACATATTGCCGAAGTTGGAGCTCGCCGTCATCTTGATGTATTTGATGATGTTGCCGTAGGTCTTGCGGCCTTCTATTACGCCCTCCTCCAGCACCATCAGGTCTTTTTCAAGAAGTATGATGTCCGCCGATTCCTTGGCGATGTCGACCGCGGTATCGACAGATATGCCCACGTCGGCCTCCCTCAGCGCGGGCGCGTCGTTGATCCCGTCGCCCATGAATCCGACCGTATGGCCTTTGTCCTTTAAGACCCTTATAATCCGCGCCTTTTGCATCGGAGACAGTTTCGCGAATATCGTAGTCCTGTCCGTTTCGAGAGCCAACTGCTCGTCGGTCATGCCGTCTATACGGTTTCCGAGAAGTATGTTGTCGACCGGCAATCCGACTTCGTTGCAAATCTTCTTCGTTACGGTCTCGTTGTCGCCGGTAAGTATTTTTACGGTTACCCCGTAGTCTTTCAGCGCCCGTATCGCCGCGGCCGAAGACTCCTTCGGCGGGTCGAGGAAGCCCATGTACCCCATCAAAACCATGTTTGATTCGTCTTCCACGCAGAATATACTCTCGCTCGGCACCTCGTTTTTCTGTGCGACGGCAAGGACGCGCAGCCCGTCGGCGCTCAGCCTGTCCGCCAATTCCAGAGCTTCCTTGCGGATTTCGTCCGACATGGGGACGACTTCGTTACCGTATTCGGCGAAAGAGCATACGGAAAGCATCTCTTCGACGGCGCCCTTCGTAACGAGCTGCCGCTTGCCTTTATCATCCTCGAGCACCACCGACATGCGGCGGCGGTTGAAATCAAACGGGATCTCGTCGACTTTTTTATAGGCGTTATCCCAGTTCTCGTACCCTTCCTTCTCGGCGCGGTTGATGATAGCCATATCGATGAGGTTTTTAAGTCCCGTCTGGAAATAGCTGTTCAGATATGCGTGCCGCCAGACTCTTATATCCTCGTTTCCGTGAATATCCAGATAGCACTCTAAAATTACCTTGTCTTCCGTCAGAGTCCCCGTTTTATCGGTGCAGAGCACGTCCATCGCGCCGAAGTTCTGTATCGCGTTGAGCCTTTTTACGACCGTTTTGCGTTTTGCCATCCGGACGGCGCCTTTCGCGAGGTTCGTAGTAACGATCATCGGCAGCATTTCCGGCGTCAGGCCGACGGCGATCGAGATCCCAAACAGCAGCGCCTCGATCCAGTCGCCTTTCGTAATCCCGTTTACGAGGAACACGACGGGGACCATCAAAAGCATGAACCGGATAAGGACCCAGCTTACGCTGTTGACGCCCTTGTCGAAGCTCGTCAGCTCGCGTTTCCCGGTAAGGGTCTTTGCCATCGCGCCGAAATAAGTATCGTTGCCGGTGGCAAGGACCACGGCGACTGCGGATCCGCTTACCACGGTAGTCCCCATGAAGCAGATGTCGTCGAGTTCGGACAGCCCCGGAGTTTTTTCCGAATCCGCCTTGCGCTTCAGCGAGTCATATTTCTCGACGGGTTCGGACTCTCCGGTCAGCGAAGACTGACCGACGAACAGGTCTTTTGACGAAACGATCCTTACGTCTGCGGGTATCATGTCCCCGGCCGCAAGATGTATGATGTCGCCGGGAACCAGCTCCGTCATCAGTATTTCGTGTTTTCCGGCGCCCGCCCGGACGACCGAGGCGGTCGTATGCACGAGGTCTTTGAGTTTTTCGGCTTCTTTGCCCGAACGGAATTCCTGGATAAAACGCAGCGTTCCGCTGATAAGCACGATCGAGCCGATTACGATCACCGAGCGCCAGCTTTGCTCGCCGGGTGCGGCAAGGAGCACGTCGATTATAAAAGATATGCCCGCGAGAAAAAACAGTATCGCGCTGAACGGGTTGACGAACGCTTTTACCAGCTGGACGATCCAGGGGGTCGGCCTTTCGGTCGATATCTGGTTCGGACCGTAAACCTCGAGGCGGAGCCCGGCCTCAAATTCGTCCAATCCTTCCTCTGAGGAATTGAATCTTTTCAAGACGCTTTGGACGTCCCATCTCGAATATTGGGCCAGATTATCCATTATATTAGCAACGGCGTCGTTTGTGTTTTTGTTTTTCATCGTCCGCCTCCCTAAAGATGCCATGACTTTAATTTTGCGTTTTTTCAAAGGAGCTTAAACCGCACGCTTATTACAGCCTCTTTCGCCGCGACCTAAGGAGATTGTACATAACGTCGTTGATTATTACCATGCCGACGAGGATCTTATTTGCATCCACCACCGGAACCGCCAGCAGGCTGTACTTTGCGAGTATATCGTTCAGAGAATCGATACGGTCGGTGTCATGGACATAAACGACGTCCCGGTTCATTATGTCGCCGAGCTTTACCTCGGGTTCGGAAATAACGATATCCCTCAGCGATACCGTCGCTATAAGCTCGCCTTTATCGGAGGTGATATAAAGGTAATAGATCGTATCCGATTCCGGCTTTTCACGCCGCAGGGTTTCCAATGTGAACCCGACGGTATCGTAATCGTGAAAACAGATGAAATCGGTCGTCATCAGCGAGCCTACCTCGTAGTCCTCGTACTCCATCAGCTCGCGCACTTCGCCGGAAGCCTCGCTGTCCATCTCCTTGAGTATTTCTTCGGCTTTTTCCTCGTCGATCTCGTCGAGTATATCCGCGGCTTCGTCGGCTGGCATGATCTCGAGGACGTCCGCGGCTTTTTCGGCGGGGAGGCTTTCAAGCAGGCTCTCCCGCGTGTCCGTTTCAAGTTCCTCAAGAACGTCGGCGGCGCGTTCGGTATCCAGCGCGGAGAAGACGCCAAGCTGCGCGTCGTGATCCATATCCTCGATTATATCCGCCATATCCGACGGGTGCAGCCTGCTGAGCTTCATGACGCTCTTTGAAAGTCCGGTCCCCGTCTTCCCGAAATTGATCGTCTCGATATCGTCCCATAAAACCATGTGGCGCGGGACGGTCGCGTCGAAAAGTTTTAACAGCTTTCTTACCGGTTTCAGGATATGCAGACGCCTCAGCCGCCCTTCGAGCCCGGCGTCGACGGCCACGACGTACGCGCCCGTGGATAAAACCGCTATTTTCAGGTCGTTTACGGGAACGAGCTTCTTTTTGTTCATATCGACGACATGGGCGTTCAAAACCTGCCTGAACAGAGAGAGCATGCCGTCTCCGTCAACGGAAACCGGTTTTACTTCCGGGCATACGATATGACATCTGTTCTTGGATACGGTTATTTTAAAACCGGAAAAATCGACGGTTTTTTGGCCGTCTTTAAACGAAACGACGGCTCCGACGATTTTCGGGCGCATAACGGCGGAGTCGGCTATCAGTTCTTTAAGCCGCCCCAAGGTTTTGCCGTCCGATGAAAATACTTTTTTGCCGATAACGCTGCTGAAGAAAAACGTTGATACCGTGAACATAGACGTCACCCCATTTATTATGGAAGGACGCCGTCAATTGAAAATCAAATTACGATAATCTGTTGAGAGCCGCGGCGGACACCCTTCCGAATATTCTATTTATAAACGTCCCGCTACTTGCAGGGTCTGCCTCCACAGAGACTCAACTCCTTTTTGATTATACTATGCCCGATTAAGCCGGTTTGTTTAAGCATGGGCATATGTAATTCTAATGCATTTTAAGCCCTTCAAAAACAAATGTCAAACATTATTTTTAAGGCGTATTGCGCTCATTTTAAGGCATGAAAACATGTATTTTTCATCGGAAAAATCAAAGGACGCTTCAAGTCATCGCCGCCTTCAAAATAAAAAATCGCGGCCCTATCAGGCGGCTGCGATTTTACTGGTCGGGGTGACTGGATTTGAACCAGCGACCTTTTGGTCCCGAACCAAACGCGCTACCAAACTGCGCCACACCCCGTAAATTAAGCCCTTAAAGGGCTTATGGAGCCAATGAGCGGGATCGAACCGCTGACCTGCTGATTACGAATCAGCTGCTCTGCCGGCTGAGCTACATTGGCATTTAAACGCTTTAAAACCCGGCAGTATCGAATTATACCACATCAAAACCCGACTGCCAATACGTTTGACGTATAAATATATTCGTTTTTAAGGCGCTAAAAATCAAAAATAATACGAAAAAGATAAAGCCAAAAATCCGGATAAAACACATCTAAGGTTTAGCGATTTTAATATGCGAGTCCATGCTCAAGCCGAAGCTTTGGCGCGCGGCCTCGCGTACATCACGATTTTCCACTTGCCGCTTTCCCATATGTCGTCGATCTCGACTCCTTTTTTCGTGCCTTTAGCTTCCACGACCTTGCCGTTTCCGGCATAGATGCCGACGTGATGTATATGGCGCCAGCGGGTGTCGCTTTGCGTGTTCTCCCAGAATATGAGGTCGCCGGGTTTGAGCTCGGATTTAGAAATCGTAAACCCGTTTTCATAACAGTATTTCGCCTGCGCCGCGGCGGTGCCGGGTATCGATATGCCCGCCTGCTTATACGCCCATTGGGCAAGGTACGAGCAGTCGACGTAATTCCCGCTCCCCCTGTACGTTTTCGAATACGGGTCTCCGAGCCGCGACATCGCTGCGTCGACTATGGATTTGCCGATCGGGTCATCCTCCTGCGTTGGATCTGTTTTTCCGGCTAAAGCGGCGTAAAGGCCGAAAATCGCGGGAACGCCCCCGAACATCGAAAGGCACATGCCAAGGAGCAGGCTTCTTTCGAGATCGGACGGACTCACAGAATCAGTAAACAAACTTGCGTTTTCGCTCAGGCTTTCCTCAAGCAGCGCGGAAAAAGACAGCCCGCCCGCGGCCGGCGCGCCGTTTTGGACGTTGTTTGAGCTAAGGCGCTGCAACGTCGGAAGATTATCCAAAGAAATCCCGTTCATCTGAGCTCCCTTTTATTTTCGGGTCATAATGCCCGTCGATTAATATATCGGCATATTTACGGTTTTTAAAACAAAAAGCTTTTGAAAAACGCCGGTTTATTCGTAAGGCGGCCAACGGAAAAACGGCGCCGGCGCATAATTGCCAAGCATATTTAAATCACTGCAAAAATACTAATTAATATATCTAAGTAAGTTTATCAGGCGGTGTTGTTATGCGCATATTCGTAGTAAAAAAGTGGACGCTTATACGGGCGGCGATATTTATCCTTATCGTTATCGGCGCGATCGTATACACCCAGCTGGCGTTCGGGAATTCCGTCCCCGCCTCGAACATATCTCAGGCGATGCCCGTATGCAGGGTATCGTCGGGGGAAAAGACGGTCGCGCTTACCTTCGATACGGCTTTCGGCGACAGGGACTATACGCTGAAGATATTGGACGTTCTGAAAAAGGAGAACGTTAAAGCAACGTTTTTTGTCATGGGCCTTTGGGCGCAGGAGTATCCGGACGTCGTGGCGGAGATCTCAAAGGAGGGGCAGGAGGTCGCGAGCCATTCGATGAACCATCTTAAGTATACCGACCTTACTGAAAGCGCAGTCCTCGACGACGCGAACAAGGCGGCGGACATGATATTCGAGCTGACCGGATACGACACGAAACTTATACGCCTTCCGTTCGGCGCTTTCAACGCGCCTGTGATAATGACGCTCGAAAACGCCGGATTCATACCGGTCAAATGGAGCCTCGATTCGCTGGACTGGAAGGGATACGACGCGAAAAAGATTGCCGGGAACGTGCTTTCAAACGTGAAGAGCGGAGACATCATAATGTTCCAGAACAACATGAAGGAAACGCCGGAAGCCCTTTGCGAAATAATACTCGGGCTCAGGGAAGACGGGTACAAGATAGTCCCGCTGTCGGAGATGCTGATAAAAGACAATTACGTCGTCGATTCGGAAGGGACGCAGAAGTATTTCAACGACTAAAAGTCAAAGAGATAAAAATGATATTACGGGGATGAATATGAACGGAACTGCGAACAGCGTATGCGTGTCGGGAAGCCTTCGCGACCTCTCGATTTCGCACAGGATTTACGGAGAGGCGTTTTACACATTTTTTATAGAATGCGGCAGGCTGAGCGAGAAAACGGACCTTCTCCCCGTCACGGCGTCGGAAAGGCTTCTGTTCAGGCATCCTCTCTGTGAAGGCGCGGAAGTCTGCGTCCGCGGACAGCTGCGTTCCTACAATAAGCTCGTCGACGGCAAGGTGAGGCTTTACCTTACCATATTCGCGCGGGAGATAGAGGATAAATGCAATACCGTCAACGAGATAGAGCTTACGGGATACGTATGCAAGCCCCCGGTATACCGCGTCACTCCGTTCGGGCGCGAAATAACCGACATGCTCATAGCGGTAAACCGCGCGTACAACAAATCCGATTACATACCCTGCATCGTCTGGGGGCGCAACGCACGGTTCGCCTCGGACTTCGGGGTTGGCGACAAGGTCTCGATTTTCGGAAGAGTACAGTCCCGGGAATACGAGAAGATACTCGAGAACGGCGAGAAAACGCACCGTACGGCGTACGAGGTGTCGGTGTCGCGGCTTCAGAAAGAAGAATAGCCTCCGAATTGAAAGCGGCAAATATCCTTTACTTCCCGTTAACATGGCGATGTGGTAAAATCGGTTTAGGATCGGTTGAATCCGGGAAAAAACGGATTCAATTCTTTTACTTTATAGCTTTGCGAAAAATTCGGGGAGAAAGACGCGATGATAACGGCGAGGGTTTCGGTCAAAGGACGGAATTTCTACGGGACGGTTGAAGACGGGAAAATAAGAAGGATAAAAGGGCTCCCTTACGGCGTCATCGAATATACGGGCGAAGAATATTCTCTCGACGAGGTCAAAATACTCGCGCCCTGCGAGCCTACTAAGATAGTGGCCGTGGGGCTCAATTACGCGAAGCACGCGGGGGAGATGAAGGAGACGCTTACCGGCAACCCGGTGCTCTTCATAAAGCCGTCCACGGCGGTAATCGCGCACGGGGACGACATTATATGCCCGCCGCAAAGCTCGAGGGTGGACTATGAGGCGGAAATAGGCGTCGTTATTGGAAAACGATGCAAAGACGTGCCTGAGGAAGAAGCGGCGGATTATATATTCGGCTATACCGCGCTAAACGACGTGACGGCGCGCGACATACAGAAGGCGGACGGGCAATGGACGAGAGCAAAGTCGTTCGATACGTTCTGCCCCATCGGCCCGTTTATCGACACCGGGTTTTGCCCGGACGGGAAACGGATACGCAGCGTGCTGAACACGCAGACGAAGCAGGACGCGAACACGAAAGATATGCTGTTCAAGATACCTAAGCTTGTAAGCTTCATCAGCGCCTGCATGACCCTGCTGCCCGGCGACGTTATCGCCACCGGCACGCCCGAAGGCATAGGCCCGATGAGGGCGGGCGATATTGTCGAGATAATGATAGACGGGCTGCCGACCCTGCGCAATTTCGTAAAATAGGAGGGACTATGTACAAGTCGGTTTTGCAGTCGGACGAGACGGACAAGCTGTTTCAGGCCATACTCGAACTGAAGACGGTCGAGGAATGCTACCGGTTCTTCGAGGACATATGCACGATAAACGAGGTCAAGGCGATAGCGCAGCGCTTAAAAGTCGCGATGCTGCTGACGGAAAAGCATACCTGCCACGAAATTTCCGAAAGCACGGGCGCTTCAACGGCGACTATAAGCCGGGTGAACAGGTGCCTCCAATACGGAGCGGGAGGATATTCGCTAGTAATCAACCGGCTGAGGAAGAGGCAGTATGGATCTTAGCGGCCTGAACGAAAAACAGAGGGAGGCCGTGCTCGCGACCGACGGGCCGGTCCTCGTTCTCGCGGGAGCGGGAAGCGGGAAGACGCGCGTGCTGACGACGCGCGCGGCTTATCTGATTGAAAAAGGAGTGCCGCCGTACGCGATACTGGCGATCACGTTCACCAACAAGGCCGCGGACGAGATGAAAAGCCGCATCGCGGCGATATCCGCGGATACGGCCGACATGTGGGTCTGCACGTTCCACGCGATGTGCGCGAAGATACTGCGGATCGACGGCGATAAATGCGGATACGCGCCGGGGTTCTCGATCTACGATTCCTCCGACTCGCTGAGCGTGGTCAAACAGATACTCAAGGAAATGGACGTGTCGAAGGATTTTATCAATCCGAAATCCGCAAGGGCGATGATAAGCGCCGCAAAAAACGCGCAGGTGCCGCCCGAAAGGTTCACGGAGGTATACGGCGAAGGCGACGCGAACAGGATGACCGCGAGGGTTTACGCGAAATACGATAAGAAACTAAAAGACAGCAACGCGCTCGACTTCGACGACCTGCTGCTCAAAACGCTGAAGCTGTTCAGGGAAAACGGGGAAACGCTTTCGAAATACCAAAGGCGGTTCCGTTACATAATGGTGGACGAATACCAGGACACCAATTCCGTACAATACGATATAGTGGCGCTGCTCGCGAAGGGGAGCGGGAACCTGTTCGTCGTGGGAGACGACGACCAGTCCATATACGGCTGGCGCGGCGCGGACATAACGAACATACTCGAATTTGAAAAAGATTTTCCCGGGGCGAAGGTTATAAGGCTTGAGCAGAATTACCGCTCTCATCAGAAAATACTCGACGCCGCGAACGCGGTGATAAAAAACAACAGGGGCAGGATGGGAAAGAGCTTATGGTCGCTTGCCGAAGCGGGTAAAAAGCCCATCGAGTTCGAGGCGGGCGACGACGACGAGGAAGCGCGTTTCGTCGCCGCGAAGGCGCTAAGCCTTATAAATGAAGGAAAGTTCGGCGCGGGCGACATAGCCGTCTTGTACCGGGTCAACAGCCAGTCGAGGCTGCTCGAAAACAAGTTCAAGGAATACGGAGTGCCGTACGTTATTTACGGAGGGCTGAGCTTTTACGAGAGAAAAGAGATAAAGGACATACTCGCGTATCTGAACCTTCTCTGCAACCCGTACGACGACGTTTCGTTCATCCGCGCCATAGGGGAGCCAAAGCGCGGCGTTGGGGACGTCACTCTCGACAAATTGGGCGCCGCGGCGTACGAACGCGGAATGTCCCTTCTTCAGGCGAGCGCGGTAGCGTCCGGGTTCCTGCCGAAAAAGGCGGCGGAAGCGCTCGAGGGCTTTGCGGCCATGATAAACGGAATCCGCGGGAGGATGCGGCATGAGAGGCTTTTCGATACCGTGGAAAACATGCTCGAAGCGTCCGGGCTTAAAAAGGAGCTTGAAAGCGACACGTCGCCCGAAGGGAAGTTAAGGATGCTAAACGTCGAGGAATTCCTTCGCAGCGTAGCGGATTTCCAAAACAAAACGCCGGAGCCGACGCTCGAAGCGTTCCTCGAGAGGAACGCGCTCATATCCGACGTCGATTCGATAGGGGACGAGAAGGATTCGGTGATGCTTATGACGCTCCACAGCGCGAAGGGGCTCGAGTTCCCCGTGGTGTTCATCACGGGCATGCAGGAAGGGCTGCTGCCCCACCAGATGAGCATAGCGCAAGGGGACGTCGAGGAGGAAAGGCGGCTTTGTTACGTCGGCATGACGCGCGCGAAGAAAAGGCTTTACTTAAGCTGGAGCGCGCTGCGCATGACGAGAGGGCAGGGGGGGTTCGAGTACGTCCACGCGTCAAGGTCCAGGTTCTTAAACGAGATACCCAAGGGACTGCTCGAAGCCGCCGAGGTAAAGACGCAAAGGACCGAAGCGCCCGCCAGGCCGGGCGGATACGCGTTCCCGAAGTTCGAGACGCCTTCGCCCGCAAGGCGAGGCGAAAACCCTCCCGAAGCGTTTTATTCCGGCGTGGAGGTCGAGCATCCCAAGTTCGGAAGGGGAGTCGTAGTTTCGACAAACGGAGACGGAGAGGAAAAGATCGCGGTGGTAAATTTCGAGAGCGCGGGCGAGAAGAAGATGTTCGTCGCGTTCGCGCCTCTCTCGATAATCGGGTGATACCATGGACGATAAGAAAAAAAGGATAGACGAGCTCATCGGCGAGATCGCCGTACACGATTACAACTACTATACCCTCGACGCGCCTGCGATAAGCGACGCGGAATACGACGAGCTGTACGACGAGCTGGAACGCCTCGAAAAGGAAACGGGGTATGTGCGCCCCGATTCCCCGACGCGCAGGGTGGGGGGAGAATTGCTTTCCGGATTCGAAAAGGTAAAGCACCTCAATCCTCTTTACAGCCTCGACAAGGCGAGGACGCGCGAGGAGCTTCTCGCCTGGGAGGAGCGCGCCAAGAAGTTCTATCAGGGAGAATTACTGTATATCGTCGAGTACAAGTTCGACGGGCTGACTATTAACTTAAGGTACGACAACGGCTTGCTTATATCGGCGGCGACGAGGGGAGACGGCAGCGTCGGAGAAGCGATAACCGCGCAGGTTAAGACGATAAAGAGCGTGCCCCTGTCGATACCGTACAAGGGGCTCCTCGAGGTCCAGGGCGAGGGAATGATGAGGCTTTCGTCGCTTCGGGAGTACAACGAGACGGCGGCGGAGCCGCTGAAGAACGCGCGCAACGCGGCGGCGGGAGCGCTTAGGAACCTCGACCCGTCGGAGACTGCGAAGAGGAAGCTGACGCTGTTCTGCTACAACGTCGGATACAGGCAGGACGGACGGTTCGCGACGCAGCGCGAAATGTTCGCGTTCCTGCGGGAAAACAGGTTCCCGCTGAACGAATATATACGCGAAGCCCATAGCGTCGACGAAATAATGCGCTTCGCGCAGGAGGTTGAATCGGCGCGCGGAAAGCTCGACTACCTGATCGACGGCATAGTGATAAAGATAGACGACATGCGGACGCGCGAGATCCTCGGGTTTACCCAAAAATCCCCACGGTGGGCAATAGCCTACAAATTCGCGGCGGACGAGAAGACGACGCTGCTTAAGGACGTGATTTGGCAGGTCGGGCGCACGGGGAAGCTCACGCCGAACGCGGTATTGGAGCCGGTCGATATCGCGGGAGCGACGATAAGCCGCGCGACGCTCAACAATTTCGGAGACATAAGCAAGAAAGGGCTCAAAAAGAACTGCCGCGTTTTTTTGAGGCGCTCGGGCGACGTTATACCGGAGATAACGGGAGTGGCGCAATATCTTCCCGATTCGGAGGAAATAGTGCCGCCGGAATTTTGCCCGGCGTGCGGGTACAGGCTGAAGGAAATCGGAGCTAACCTGTTCTGCGAGAACATGCTTTACTGCAGGCCGCAGCTTACGCGCTCTCTCGCGCATTTCGCGTCGCGCGACGCGATGGACATAACTGCGTTTTCCGACAAGACCGCGGAGAGGTTTTACGACGAACTGGGCATATCCGACGTATCGGACCTGTATTATCTCGACTATGAAAAAATAAAAAGCCTCGAAGGCTTCGGGGAAAAGAAGGCGCAAAACCTGAAAGAGGCGATCGAAAAGAGCAAATCGCGCCCTCTTTCGAGCTATATATACGCGTTAGGGATCCCGGGCATAGGTATAAAGACCGCCAAAGACCTCGCGGAAAAGTACGGGAGCATCAAGGCGGTTATGGACGCGGACGCGGACAGCCTTACGCAAATAGAGGGGATCGGCGCGGTGCTCGCGCAGAACATAGTCGAGTATTTCAGAAACGACAGGGTAAGGGGCATAATACGCAGGCTTTTAGAGGCCGGGGTCGACCCAGTATTTTTGCGCAAGGAAACAAAAGAAACCGCGTTCTCCGGCAAGAAGGTCGTACTTACGGGGACGCTCGAAGGCTATACGAGGAAGGAAGCCTCCGACATCATAGAATCTTTGGGCGGCGAGGTCTCCTCGTCGGTAAGCAAAAACACCGATTACGTCCTCGCGGGCTCCGGCGCGGGAAGCAAGCTCGACAAGGCGAAGGAATTGGGCGTAACGGTCATAGACGAAAAACGGTTCGAAGAGATGATAAAATGATATTTGTTTATCATAAACCGCGTTTATGCGCGCGGAATTTGCTCCCGTTCGCGGTAAAACAAAGACGTCGCCGCGGCGCCGATAAGAAGCAGCGCAATGCTCAGCACGAAGGGGTACGCCCTCGAGGCGTCGCTTAAAAGCCCGCCTATATACCCGAAGGGCACGCTGAAAAGCATCACGGCGGTCTGAAGAAGCGCCATTATTCCGGAGCGCTCCCCGGGATCGGCGTGGATGGCGACCAGCGACTCCCGAAGCGTAAACAATATGGCCATTCCAAGCGACTCGAAGAACAACGATACGGACAGCACGATATAGCCCCAGACCCCTGTGCCCGTTATCGAAATAAGCAGCAAACAGCCCAAAACGGCGCTGAAAAACCCTCCGTAAAGCGGCCTTTTGAGCCTCGATTGTTTTATACGCGAAACGACCGTAAAGTAAAGCAGTATGGACATAAGGCTTTTTATCATCGGGAAGATGGGCAGCAGCGTGTCCGGGACCCCGATGCGGCGCGACGCGATTATCTGCCAGAACGTCATCCCCAACATCGACACTATCTCGACCAATACGCTCACGACTATCGCGAAAACCGTCGCGCGCGACGAGAATATCATCCGCGCGGCGATTTTGTAGCGGGACAGCATCTGGCCCCATGTCAAATTACGGGATTCTTTGCGCTTTATTTCGCCTATGGCCGTCTCCTTCGAGAACCTGTACAATATGAGGAGCTTTGCCGTCATTATGACAAAAGCGTTTATATAGAGTATCCGAATGGCGGGCACAAGCGTCAGGCGCGCGACTAAAACCGACGAAATCGGCGCGAACAGCGCGGAGAGGTTCACGCATATCATTATCCACGCGTAGATATGGGTTATCCTGTCCTTCGGGGCGTCCTCGACAAGCAGGCACGTCCACGATACCGTGGGGATCTTCATCATGCCGTTAAGAAGCGCCGCGACGGCGAAAAACCAAAATCCCTCGCTCGAAGCCCATATCAGGCAGGGAACGCTCCACGACAAAAAGTCGAACACCATTGTGCTCAGCCTGCGCCCCATCTTGTCGATAACGATCCCCGACAAGAATGCGAACGCCATCTGGGAAAACATATATATCGAGGTAACTATCCCGACATGTACGTCGCTCAAGCCGAGCGCCAGCATGTAAACGGTGGCGTACGGAAGGCAGAGGTTCATCGACAGCCCCCACATGGGTTCCGTATAGACGCAGGCGCGGGGATTGCCGCGCAGCTCTACGAGAGTGCGCAAAAATTCGTGTTTGGATAAAAACTTTTTCATCGTTCTCCCAAGTTACGGCATAAAACATCAAGATTATTGCATACGCCGGCAAGCCTGTCAATCGACAGATATGGCGGGGAAAAAGGAAATATACACAGGACTTATGCGATTGCGAAAAAATGCCCTGAGCGCGATACGCCTATAAAAGCTTCAGAGTCTCTTTGTTGACGCTTCCCGAGCCGAGCGTTACGACAACGTCTCCCGGAGAGGCGTTTCGATCGAGGTATTCGCTTATCTGTTCGAACGTCGGTATGTATTCGCACGCCGTGTTTTCAGATATCGCCGCGACCAAATCTTTGGCGTGTATCTCCCCGGTGTCGATATCGCGCCCGGGATATATGTCGGGGACTAAAACCATGTCGGCGTTGACGAAGCTTTGCGCGTACTTGTCCTTTAAGGTCTTGGCGCGCGTATAGGAGTTGCACTGGAATACCGCCCAGAGCTTTTTATGCGGGTATCTGGAAGCCGCCTCGAGGCAGGCGGATATTTCCGCCGGATGGTGCGCGTAGTCGTGGATTATTCTGACCCCGTTTTTTTCGCCAACAAACTCGAAACGCCTTCCGGCGAGCCTGTATTTCTTCAGCGCGCCGGCGGCGTCCGCCGGGTCGATCCCGAACACTTCGGAGCATACCGTTATGGCGGCGAGCGCGTTCGCCATGTTGTGTTTCCCGACGATCGGGAGCGAGATGCGCGCCGTTCCGGCGGGATGTATGACGTCGAACGACGGGCAGCCCGTATCGTCGTACTTTACGTTCGCGGCCAAATAGTCCGCGTCATGAAAACCGTAGGTCGCATATTTCCTGCCCGATTCGTCCGCGAGCCTCATTACGAGCGGATCGTGGGCGTACAAAAAAAGCTTTCCGTAGTCCGGGACCATCGAGACGAATTTGAGGAAAGCCGCGTATATCTCCTCGATGTTTCTATAATAATCGAGGTGGTCGTCGTCGATATTGTTTACGAGAGCGTATGTAGGGCGGAGCTCCAAAAAGCTCTCGACGTATTCGCACGCTTCGGTAAGAAAAGCGGGGAATTCTCCCACCGCTACGCCCCCGCCTAAAAAATCGACCATGCCGCCGACATGGACGGTAAGGTCGATCCCGTTTTCCCGCAGTATCAGCGCCGTCATGGAAGTAATCGTCGTCTTCCCGTGGCAGCCTGAAATGCAGATCACGTTATCGAACTGCCTGCTTATCAGCCCCAAAAGCTCCGAACGCTGCAGCATCGGGAGCCCCAACTCCTTGGCTCTTACGTATTCCGGATTTGAGGGTTTGATCGCGGCCGAATAAACGACGAGCTCAGCTCCGTTAACGTTTTCCGCGCTGTGGCCGATTTTATACGGGATCCCTTCTTTTTCGAGTTTTTTTGTGAAAATGGATTCGTTTATGTCGCTGCCCTTCGGACAGAGCCCTAATTTTTTAAGTATCACCGCAAGCCCGCTCATGCTGCATCCGCCGATGCCGATAAAATGTACCGTCCTGCCTTTATACTGCCGCAGATCTGTCATACATACCTCATAATCAAAATATGCGCATTATTTCCCGCACGCAATGCATTATAACTCAAAGGCGGCCGGCATATCAACAAAATTGGGGGCCGCTATTTAAAAAAACATCAAAAAAACCTATAATAATATATGAAACAAACAGAGGAGGGTGAATCATGGAAAAAGCCGACAGGAGAACGCGGATAGCGGCTATGGCCGCGATGCTCGCGAGGAACCCTTCAAAGCCGTTTGCTTTGGGAACGTTCTGCGAAACGTTCGGAGCCGCGAAATCGACTATAAGCGAGGATCTCGCCGTCGTGCGCGAAGCGGTATCCCGTTACGGCCAGGGCGAGGTTGAGGTCGCGATCGGCGCGTCGGGAGGCGCGAGGCTGCTGCCGTCTGTCGCGGGAGAACAAAGAGCCGCGGTGCTGTACGAAATAGCCCAAAGGCTATCCGACCCTCAAAGGATACTGCCGGGAGGGTTCATCTATACGGTGGACATATTATCGGATCCAAAATACGTATGCGCGATGGCGGAGATACTCGCGTCGATGTATTTAAGGACAAACCCGGACATGATAGTGACCGTCGAAACGAAGGGGGTCGCGCTCGCGTTCGAGGTCGCGAGATACCTGTCGAAACCCATGATAATAGCGAGAAGCGACGCGAAAATCACCGAAGGCTCCGCCGTGGTGATAAATTATCTTACCGGGCCGTCAAAGAGGATAAGGACGATGTCGATTTCGAGGCGCGCGCTGTCCGCCGGACAGAAGGTGCTGCTCATCGACGATTTCATCGGAGGCGGAGGGACGCTTCACGCGCTGTGCGGAATGATGAAGGAATTGAGCATAACGGTTGTAGGAAGCGGCGTCGCGATCGCCACCAGGCAGCCCGAAAAAAAGAGGATAGACAACTTCAAGGCGCTGCTCGTGCTAGAGGAAGTCGACACGGTGAACGAAAAAGTGACGATAAGGCCTTTTTAGGAACGGATATTGAGGAGAGGCATGAACGCGGAGATACTTTGCATAGGCACCGAGATACTGCTCGGAGACATAGTAAACACGAACGGCGCTTTTTTGGCGCGGCAGCTGGCGCAGCTCGGGATCGACATATACCACCAGTCCGTCGTGGGCGACAACGCGGACAGGCTGCGCGACGCTCTGCGGCTCGCTCTGTCCCGCGCCGATATGGTGATAACGACGGGGGGGTTAGGCCCAACTTACGACGATATAACGAAGAAAACGGTGGCCGATTATTTCGGCGTCGGAATGGTTACCGACGAGGCTTCGATGCGCAGGATAAAGGAATTCGAGGCGAGAATAAACCGGACGGTAAAATCCAACGAGCTTCAGGCGGCCGTCCCCGAAGGATCGACCGTGTTTTTCAACGAGGTCGGGTTCGCGCCGGGGCTCGCGCTCGAAAAAGAGGGAAAGACCGTGATAATGCTCCCCGGGCCCCCGAACGAGATGCGCCCGATGTTTCTCAACAAGGTCGTTGCATACTTAAGGCGCGGTTCGACGGATACGATACTGTCCAGAACCGTCCATATATTCGGAATGGGGGAGTCCCAGGTCGAGGAAACGCTGCGCGACATAATGACGTCTTGCGTAAACCCGACGGTCGCGCCGTACGCGAAGTTCGGAGAGGTGCAGGTCAGGATAAGCGCGAAGGCGCCGGACGAAGAGGCGGCGATGAAGATGATAGAGCCCGTTTTGGAGCGTATACGCGAGCGGCTCGGGGACCTTATATACGGTATCGACGTGGGCAGCATGCACAACGCCGTGGTCATGGCTCTTTCGGAAAAAGGGCTTACGCTCGCGGCCGCGGAGAGCTGCACCGGAGGGAAGCTTTCGGCGGCTATTACGGACATACCGGGCGCGTCGAAGGTCTTTATCGGAGGGGTGTGCGCTTATTCGGACGCGGTCAAGCGAAGCGTTTTAGGCGTTTCCGCGCGGACCCTTAAAAAGTACGGAGCCGTATCCGAACAGACCGCTTCGGAGATGGCGAAGGGGATAAGGAGAATAGCGGGCGCGGATATAGGCATAAGCATAACGGGCATAGCGGGGCCGGACGGAGGAACGGCCGAAAAGCCGGTCGGCACCGTATGCATATCGGTAGACAGCGGCGGTTACGGCGAAACGAAAAGGTTCATGCTTGACCGCGGATACGGAGAGGTGCGCGAAACGGTAAGGCATATGTCGGTTTTGAACGCGCTTTCGATGATACTGAAGGCGGCGAAAGCCAATAAGCCTTTATAAAATACGAGGGGACAAACAGGGCCGCGGTTCGCCGCGGCCCTTGCGTTTTTTCTACTGTTTTGTTCCGCAGTTTGAGCAGAACGCGGCTCCTAGGGGTACGTCCGCGCCGCAGTTGGCGCATTTGGGCACGGGCGCGGGCTCGGCGCTCGGCGCGTATTGCTGCGCGGGCGGCGCGTATTGCGGCGGCGGGGGCGCGTATTGCGGCGGGGTAGCGGGCGCTCCGCATGTCGGGCAGAACCCCGCTCCCGCGGGGACGAACCCGCCGCATCTCGGGCAGGGAGACCCGGGCGTCCGTCTCGCCGCGGCCGCGGCCCTCATCTCCTTAAACCGTTCGGCTTTGAGGAATACGACGAGGGCGATCGCGCCGAACGCGAAAAAGTAGAACATCGGGGTGAACCAGTCGGAAAAGAACACGCCGATCCCGAAAAAGCTTGCGGGAGCCGCAAGCTTATAAATAAAGGCCGCAAGGCTTCCCAAAGCTATCGCGCCGCTGATTATCACAAGCGAAAAAGCGTCTTCTTTAAACAACGTCAGCAGCAAGCCAGCAAGCATTATTATCAGCCCGATGCAGGTAAAAAAGTTGCCGGCAAATCCGTACAGGAACGAACCCAATACGAACAATCCGCCGCCGACGGCGAACACGGCGATATGGATCGACAATAAAAACTTAAGAAATCCGTTGGTGTCGAAAAAAGACCTTACCGCGCTTAAGAAATCCTTATACGAGGCCATGGAACAATCCTCCTTATCGGTTATATGTATTTATATTACATCACGGCGGTTTATATTCGCAAGTTATTGGGAAAAAATATTCATATTTTTTTGGTTGCCGAATAAAAAATTGCAGACATTTTAAAGCGCATATTATATAATAATATGCAAGATATAATTATAAGCACGGGATAGTAAATTCGCAATAAAGTCCGCACAGGGATTCATACCACCAATCAATATCCTTACCCGCTTTTTGAGGAGAGCATCGATGGATATTTCGGACGGCGCGTCAAATAATTACGAAAAACTAAAGAAAGCGCTCAAAAATCTCGAAGATATAAGAGACAGGCTTATTGAAGTCAATAAGCTGACTGGAAGCCTTGCGCGTTACGAAGCCATGAAGGAGGAGATTCGAAAGACAGGGTGGTCGGGCATATGCGCCAAATACCATCCCGATATAAATGTCGGCGAACCCGCCGCGCACGAACTCTTTGCGATGTACAGGTTCGTATACGATACGATGGAAAGAGATAAGCGCAGTTTATAGCATTGATCCTGTGCGCCCGTGATTTATATCGTAACAGCGGAGCGTTTTTCTTTTGAATCAAAAGCTTGTTCTTAGGAAGGTGAGGTAATAGGCCGTTCCTTTTTGTTGTGATTAAGAACAGCCGGTATTCGCAGCAAAATTAAAAACAAAAGACGTTAATATTTATAATAAACGAGGAGAGTGTTGTAAGTGCGCATTCTTATAGTGGACGATTCCGTATTCGCACAGCAGATCGTAAAAAAAGAGATCCTGAAGAGATTTCCCGACGCGGAAATTTTATGCGCATCTTCGGGAGAACAGGGATTTGAAACTTTTCAATACGCAAAACCCGACTTTGTTATCACCGACCTTCTTATGCCCGGCACCGGCGGCAAGGAGATGGTAAGAAAGATCCGCGATACGGGGGCGGACTGCCGGATCATCGTTTTGTCGTCGGATATACAAAAATCAGTAAAAGACGAGATGCTTTCCCTTGGCGTTCTGTTCTTTATCAACAAGCCTCTTACCGAAGAGAGGGCGCTGACGCTGACCGACCTTTTGGGGAGATAACGATGCTGACTTCGATGCAGAGGGACGCGCTGACCGAGATACTGAACATTCATCTTTGCGCTTCCGCGGGCTTTTTATCTGAGATGGTCAACCAGAGGATAATCCTTTCCGTACCCGAATTGAAAGTGCAGAACGATATGGCGCTCGATCCTTTTCTTCTCGACAAGCTCGGCGTAAGGGGAGACGAGGACGTGACTCTTACTTCGCTGACGTTCAGCGGCGAGTTTTGCGGACAGGCCTCGATCGTATTTCCGAAACGCAATGCGGACGTGCTCGTCAGCGCCTGCCTCGGACGGGAGCCGGATGAGGAAATAGGGCTGCTTGATATAGACATCGACGTAATCAAGGAGATAAGCAACATCATACTGAACTCGCTCGTGGGGGAATTCGGAAACATTCTTGACGTGAAACTCAATTATGTTTCGCTCGAAACCGGTTTTTCGCTGTCCAAGCTGAAAAACGGGAATGAAAAAAGACCCGTGTTCGTGCTGTTCACTTCGTTTTTTATGACAGACAGCCAGATAAGAGGGATAATACTGATTTCGCTTGCCTCGAAATCGTATGAAATGCTGATTAACAGGATTGACGCCATGATAAGGGAAAACAATGTTTAACGTAAAAAACGTAATCGATAAAATCAATACGGGCGTCGCGATAATAGACCGTACGAAAAAGGTGCTTTTTTGGAATCTCGAATTGAGAAGGATGAGCGGGATTTCAAAGGAAGACGCTTTAGGGAAAAAAATCGACGAGATATGCCCGAAGTTTCGTGAAAAGATATACTGCGATATTATCGAAAACCTGTTCAGCACCGGCCAGAGCCGTTTTTGTTCGAGCCAGCTCCATAAGGCGTTCATATCCGATCCGGACGGCGGGGAGGTTTACCAGAACATGAAGGCGGACCCCGTCGTCGAGAACGGGAAGGTGCGGTTCGCCGTGCTGCAATTTTTCGACGTGACGAATAGCATCCTAAGCAGAAATAATTTGAGAAAAATAATAGCGGAGCTTCGCAGCGGGTTAGAAAAGATCAGGGAATCCAAGGAAGCGGCGCAGAAGGAAGCCCAATGCGATATGCTTACCGGCCTGTTGAACAGGCACGGGCTTGAAAACGAGATGGCGAACATCGTCAAAAACGCGAGGCCGGACGAGTCCTTTGCGGTTTTCTTTATCGATATCGACAAGTTTAAAAACATAAACGACACGTACGGCCATCTCGTCGGAGACGTGCTTCTCCAGCAGTTCGCGGGAAGGCTGTTGAATTACACGCGCCAGAGCAAAGGCAGGAACAAAGA
>Ga0078972_1006113_pt1 | contig 29198 bp, 21 predicted proteins | sample YelNatPaOPGAMG01_FD_67568 | JGI IMG/M metagenome (GOLD analysis project Ga0078972, IMG submission 67568) | Hot spring thermophilic microbial communities from Obsidian Pool, Yellowstone National Park, USA - OP-RAMG-01 (SPADES assembly) (version 2) | ecosystem: Environmental > Aquatic > Thermal... | reverse complement strand
GCGGAAAAAGATGCGGGCAACCCCCCCGCCCCCCCCGCACCCCCCCCCCGCCGCTTTGAGGGCCAGCGGCGCATGCTCGCGCGACGAGCCACAGCCGAAATTGGCGCCCGCCACCACGATATCGCCCGGCGCCACCGCCGAGGCAAAACGACGGTCCAGGTCCTCCAGGCAGTGCCGGGCCAGCTCGGCCGGCTCCGACACGTTGAGATAGCGGGCAGGGATGATCACATCGGTGTCGACATTGTCGCCATACTTCCACACTTGGCCACGGATGGTCACGGTGCGATAGCCTCCTCTAGCGTGTTGCGTGATGGGTACTGCGTATTGCGTACTGCGTACTGCGTATGGCGCGTTACGTCCCGTGCCCCAGCGCCCGATCGATCGCCCGGCGTACCGCATCGGGGTCAGGGGGCAGCTCGACCGGCGGGTTGGCATGGCGCGCCACCACATCGCTGAGCGCGCCGGTGTGGTAGCCGACCTTGAAATCGGTGAACTTGAGCCCATGGGCGGTCGAGATGACGACCACCCGATCTTGCGGCCGGATCTCGCCGCGGGCGACATACTTGAAGAGCGCTCCCAGGGCCACGCCGGTATGAGGGCAGGTGTACATGCCGGTCAGGTCGGCGCGCGCCGCAGCCTCGGCCAGCTCGTCCTCGCTCACCTGCTCCACGGCGCCCTCGAACTGCCGCAGCACCTTCACCGCCTTCTCATAGCTCACCGGGTTGCCGATCTGGATGGCGCTGGCCAACGTCTTTTGCGCCTGCACCGGCCTGAGCTCGCGAAAACCGGTTTGGTAGGCCAGGTACAGCGGGTTGGCCCGCTCGGCCTGGGCGCACAGGATGCGCGGCAGCTTGTTGATCAGGCCCAGCTCGCGCATCAGGAGCAGGCCCTTGCCCAGCGCGCTCACGTTGCCCAGGTTGCCCACCGGAATCACGATCCAGTCGGGCACTTCCCAGTCGAACTGCTGCACGATCTCGATGCCCACCGTCTTCTGCCCCTCGATGCGCAGCGAGTTCATCGAGTTGGCCAGGTAGATGGTCTGGTCGCGCGTCACCTCGCGCACCACACGCATGCAGCCATCGAAATCGGTGTCGAGGGCCAGGACGAGGGCACCGTTGGCGATCGGTTGGATGAGTTGGGCCGTCGACACCTTGGCCCGCGGCAGGAACACGATGGCCTGGATGCCCGCAGCGGCGCAGTAGGCCGCCAGAGCCGCCGAAGTGTCGCCGGTCGAGGCACAGGCCACGGCGCGGATGGGCTTGCCCCGGGCGATCATCTCTTTGACCGCCGATACCAGGACGGTCATGCCCAGGTCCTTGAACGAGCCGGTATGGCTGTTGCCGCAGAGCTTGACCCACAGGTCCTCCACGCCGATCTGGCGCCCCAGGCGTTCGGCCCAGAAGAGGTTCGTGTGCCCCTCGTACATGGAGACGATGTTGGCATCGTCAATATCGGGCAACACCCACTCCTTCTTGCCCCATACCCCCGAGCCGTAGGGCCACTGGTTACAACGGGTGCGCTGATCGAGGAGCTCCATCCAGCCGGCCGCGCTGCGTGCCTTGAGCGCCTCCACATCGTGGGCCACCTCGAGCAGTGCCCCACAGTGCGGGCAGGTGTAGAGGACCTCATAGGGCGAGTAACGCCCCGAGCAGCCGCGGATGCATTGGAACCAGGCGCTGTACGGCAAGCCGACCTCCCTCTCCGAAGGGAACTGAGGGAACTGAGGGAGGCTCCCCCTTCAGTTCCCCCAGTTCCTCGGTTCCTTCAGTTCGTCCGGCCCCCCAATGCGCCCCAGCACGGCGCTGGCTGCAGCGACTGCCGGGTTCGCCAGGTAGACCTCGCTCTTGGGGTGCCCCATGCGGCCGACAAAGTTGCGGTTGGTCGTAGAGATGCAGCGCTCGCCGGCCGCCAACACCCCCATATAGCCGCCCAGGCAGGGCCCGCAGGTGGGCGTGCTCACCACGGCTCCCGCCTCGACAAAGAGGTCCATCAGGCCCTCCCGCGCCAGCCGGCGAAAGATCTCCTGGCTGCCGGGGATGATCAGGCAGCGCACGTTGGGGTGCACCCGCCGGCCGCGCAGGATGCGGGCGGCCAGCTCCAGGTCTTCCCAGCGGCCGTTGGTGCACGAGCCGATCACCGCCTGGTCGATGGGCACCTCGCCCACCTGGCTCAGCGGCCGCACGTTGGAGGGCAGGTGTGGGAACGCGACCTGCGGCTCGAGCGCCGAGGCATCGATCTCCACCGTGGCCACGTAGGCGGCGCCGGGGTCGGGCGCCATAGCGGTGAACGGCCGCCTTGCCCGTGGCCCCACGTAGGCCAGGGTCGTCTCATCGGGCACAAAGAGCCCCGCCTTGCCACCGGCCTCGATGGCCATGTTGGCCATGGTGAGCCGGCCGTCCATCGAGAGGGCGTCGATAGTCGGCCCACAGAACTCGATGGCCTGGTAGCGGGCGCCGTCAACGCCGATGCGGCCGATGGTGTGCAGGATGAGGTCCTTGCCACCCACCCAGGCGCTCAGCCGGCCGTGGTACACCACCTGCAGCGTCTCGGGCACTTTGAGCCACAGCCGCCCCGTGGCCATGGCCACCGCCACATCGGTCGAGCCGACGCCGGTGGCAAAGGCACCCAGGGCGCCATAGGTGCAGGTGTGCGAGTCGGCGCCGACCACCAGGTCGCCGGGCACCACCAGGCCTTGCTCGGGCAGGAGGACGTGTTCGATGCCCATGCGCCCCACCTCGTAGTAGTGGGCGATCTCGTGGGCGAGGGCGAAGCGCCGCATCTCGCGGCACTGCTCAGCCGATTTGATGTCCTTGTTCGGGGCGAAATGGTCGGGCACCAGCACGATGCGCTGGGGATCGAAGACCCGCGGCGCGCCCAGGCGCTCGAACTCGCGGATGGCGATGGGCGCTGTGATATCGTTGGCCAGCACCAGGTCGACCCGGGCGTCGATCAGCATCCCCGGCTCCACCTCAGCCAGGCCGGCGTGGGCGGCCAGGATCTTCTCGGCTAAAGTCATCGGCTTGGTCAAGTTTTTCTCCTCAAAGCAGGTACGGGAGCGGGAACCACGAAGCACACGAAGGGGCCTCCGGTTCTACTCCGTGCCCTTGGTGTGCTCTGTGGTTCCCGTGCTACCCTCATCCTCGCGTTGGATCGCGATGAGGCGGTTCAGCGCGTTCATGTACGCCTTGGCGCTGGCCACGACGATGTCGGTATCGGCGCCGCGGCCGGCGAAGGTCTGACCATCGGAGCGGATGCGGATGGTCACCTGCCCAATGGCGTCGATGCCCTCGGTGACGGCCTTGATCGAGAACTCGATCAGCTCGTTGGGCACGCCCACCACCCGGTTGATTGCCTGGTAGACCGCGTCCACCGGGCCCGCGCCGATGGCCGCGTCGGCGACCGTCGTGCCGTCGGGGGTGCGCAGGCGCACGGTGGCCGTGGGCATGCTGTTCGTGCCACACGAGACCTGCACATGCTCCAGGGCGTAGCTCGCCTGGTCCATCAGGCGGGCCTGGTCGCCCACGATGGCCTCCAGGTCGCGGTCGCTGACGGTCTTTTTCTTGTCGGCCAGGGCCAGGAAGCGCTGGTAGATGGGCTCAAAGGCCTCCGCGCCGGCAAAGACATAGCCCAGCTCCTCCAGGCGGTGGCGCAGGCCGTGGCGCCCCGAGCGCGCCGAGAGGATGATCTCCGACTCGGGCACGCCGATGTCGCGGGGGTCAATGATCTCGTAGGTGGTGCGGTCTTTGAGCACCCCGTCCTGGTGAATCCCCGAGGAGTGAGCAAAGGCGTTGCGCCCCACGATGGCCTTGTTGGGCTGCACCACAATGCCGGTCAGGTCCGACACCATGCGGCTGAGGGCATAGATGTGGCGCGGATCGACGCGGGTATCCACGCCAAAGTGGTCACGCCGGGTGCGCAGGGCCATGACCACCTCCTCGAGCGAGGTATTGCCCGCGCGCTCACCGATGCCGTTCACCGTGCACTCGACCTGGCGCGCGCCATAGCGGATGCCCTGCAGCGCGTTGGCCGTGGCCAGGCCCAGGTCGTTGTGGCAGTGCACCGACACCACCGCCCGGTGGATATTGGGCACCCGCTCGCACAGGGTACGGATCAGCTCGCCCCACTCGGTTGGCATGGTGTAGCCGGTGGTGTCGGGGATGTTGACCGTGGTCGCGCCGGCGTCGATGACCGCCTCGATGACGCGGCAGAGGTACTCGGGGTCGGCGCGGCCGGCATCCTCGGCGTAGTACTGCACATCCTCCACCAGACGTTTGGCGTAGCGCACCGCCTCCACGCCCATCTCCAGCGCCGCCTCGCGCGTGGTGCGCAGCTTGTTGCGGATGTGGTTATCGGAGGCGCCCAGGCCGGTGTGGATGCGCGGGTGTGCGGCGCCCCGCAGGGCCTCGGCGGCACAGTCGATATCCTCGCGGCGCGCCCGCGTCAGCCCGCAGACGATGCAGTCCTTCACCTCGGCCGAGATGGCCCGCACCGCCTCGAAATCGCCCGGCGAAGAGATGGGAAAGCCGGCCTCGATGATGTCCACGCCCATCCGCTCCAGGGCGCGAGCAATCTCGATCTTTTCCTCCACCCGCAGGGCCGCGCCCGGCGACTGTTCGCCGTCGCGCAACGTGGTATCGAAGATCAGCACTCGGTCCATGGTGTGATGTGGTGCTCCTTTCTCAAACGTCAGGCGGTGGGCATGGTGGGGTGAGGCATGACGTTTGACGCTTGACGTTTGACGCCCAAGCTTCGCGTTGCGCCGTTCGCCCGCACCAGGGGCAGCTCCAGGCTATCGACCAGGGCCTGGAAGCTGGCCTCGATGATATTCGTCGAGCTGCCGACGGTGTTCCAACTCCGCTCGCCGTCGGAGGCCTCGATGAGCACACGCGTCTGCGCAGCCGTGGCCGACTCCTCATCGAGGATGCGCACCTTATAGTCCACGAGCTGGACCCGATCCAGCTCGGGGTAGAAGGGCAGGATGGCCTTGCGGATCGCCAGGTCCAGTGCATTCACGGGGCCATTGCCCACCGCGGCGGTGTGGATGGTCTCGCCGTTCACGCGTGCCTTGACCGTCGCCTCGACGACGATGCCGATGCGCTGTCGTTTCTCGACCAGGACCGTAAAGTCGAGGAGTTCGAAGGGTGGCTTGTAGTCGGGCTGGGTGCGCCGCAGCAAGAGCTCGAAGGAGCCCTCCGCGCCCTCGAACTGGTAGCCGCGGGCCTCGAGCTCTTTGACCTCGCGCAACACCTCGCGCGCCCGCTCCGACACACCCTCGAACTCGGGGCACAGCTCGGCCGCCTTGCCGATGATGCTGCCCTTGCCTGCCAGCTCCGACACCAGCAGCCGGCTCTGCCCGCCCACCAGCGCCGGGTCGATGTGCTGGTAGCTCTGGGGCACCTTGAGCACCGCCGAGGCATGCACGCCCCCCTTGTGGGCAAAGGCGCTGCGGCCCACGTAGGGCGCGTGCGGGTTGGGCTTCAGGTTGGCCAGCTCGCTGATGATGTGCGCCACTTCGGTGAGGGTGGCCAACTGCTCCGGCGCCAGCACCGCCCGGCCCATCTTGAGCTGCAGGTTGGGAATGACGGCACAGAGGTCGGCATTGCCGCAGCGCTCCCCATAGCCGTTTACGGTGCCCTGGATGTGGATGGCCCCGGCCTCCACCGCCGCCAGAGTGTTGGCCACCGCCAGCCCTCCGTCGTTGTGGGCGTGGATGCCCAACCTGGCCTCGGGGAAGGCGGCCCGCACCCGGCCCACCACCTCGGCAACCTGGCCGGGAAGGCTGCCACCATTGGTGTCGCAGAGCACCAGGCACTCGGCCCCACCGGCCAGCGCCGCCCGCAGCGTCTCCAGCGCATAGGCCGGGTCGGCCGCGTAGCCATCGAAAAAGTGCTCGGCATCGTAGATCACCCGCCGCCCTGCCGCGCGGAGGTGGGCGACGCTGCTCCGGATCATCTCCAGGTTCTCGGCCAGGCTGGCCCCCAGGACCTGCTCCACATGCAGCCGCCAGCTCTTGCCGAAAAGGGAGATCACGCCCGTGCCCGCTGCCAAGAGGGCAGAAAGGTTGGCATCATCGGCGGGCCTCACGCCCGCGCGCCGGGTGGAGCCAAAGGCCACCAGGGTGGCCTGGCGCAGGGCGAGCGACTGGGCGCGGGCGAAGAACTGGGCATCCTTCGGGTTCGACCCCGGCCACCCTCCCTCGATGTAGCGCACACCCAGCGTATCCAGCAGCCGGGCAATGCGCAGCTTGTCTTCCAACGAGAACGAGATGCCCTCCGCCTGCGCACCGTCGCGCAACGTGGTATCCAGGATCTCGATCGGTCGCATAGCGGCCGTTCTCCTTCGGCTGATGTGCAAGGCGCTAGAAGACGACTTTGGGCTTGAGCCAGCTCATCATCGAGCGGAGCTTGCGGCCCACAACTTCGATGGGGTGCTGGCGCTCTTGGCGGCGCATGGCCAGGAACCTGGGCCGCCCTGCCATGTTCTCCAGGATCCAGTCCTTGGCAAAGGTCCCATCCTGGATCTCTCTGAGCATGCGGCGCATCTCCTGCCGCGTCTCGTCGGTGATGATGCGCGGCCCGGCGACATAGTCGCCATACTCGGCCGTGTCGGAGACGGAGTAGCGCATGTAGCTCAGGCCGCCCTCCTGGATGAGGTCAACGATCAGCTTGAGCTCGTGCAGGCATTCAAAGTAGGCGATCTCGGGCTGGTACCCCGCCTCGACCAGGGTCTCGAACCCCGCCTTGATCAGGGCAGTGACGCCGCCGCAGAGCACCGCCTGCTCGCCGAAGAGGTCTGTTTCGGTCTCCTCGGCAAAGGTCGTCTCGATGACGCCGGCCCGGGTGCAGCCGATGCCCTTGGCGTAAGCGAGTGCCACCTGGCGGGCCTGGCCCGAGGCGTCCTGGTGGATGGCGATCAGCCCGGGCACGCCCTGCCCCTCAGGGAAGATCTCACGCACGCGATGGCCCGGCGCTTTCGGCGCGACCATGCTGACATCGACATCGGCCGGCGGCACAATCTGGCTGAAGTGGATGTTGAAGCCATGGGCAAACATGAGCGTCTTGCCCGGGCGCAGTCTGGCCGCTACCGACTGGCGGTAGACCTGAGGAGCGGCCTGGTCGGGCACGAGGATCATGATGATGTCGGCTTCCTCGGCCGCCTGCGCCACCGGCACCACCCGCAGGCCTGCCTCCACAGCTTTGGCCCACGAAGGCGAGCCCTCGTAGAGCCCGACACGCACATCGCAGCCCGAATCCTTCAGGTTCAGGGCATGGGCGTGGCCCTGGCTGCCAAACCCAATCACTGCGATCCTCCGGCCCTGGAGCAGGCCCAGGTCAGCATCCTGATCGTAATACATCTTGGCCGTCATTCCCGTGTTCTCCTTTTTGTTCGAATATGAGTGTGTGCTGTGTACCCCGCGTTGCGTGTTCCGCATTGCGTACTGCGGAGGGCGGCCGATGCACACCACTGGCTGCCGTTACGCAGTACGCATTACGCAGCACGCATTACGCATTACGCGTCGCGCTCTGCCCATTCCGGCCGTTGCCCACCGTGCCGCGCACCATGGCCACCCGGCCGGTACGCACCATCTCTTTGATCCCAAAGGGTCGTAGCAGGGCAATCAGGGTATCGATCTTGTCCTCCTGGCCTGTGATCTCGACCATCAGCGAATCGGCGCCCACGTCGACCGCCTTCGCGCGGAAGATATCGACCAGTTGCATGATCTCGCCGCGGGTATTGGCCGGCACATGCACCTTGACCAGCGCCAGCTCGCGGAACACCGCCGGTTCATCGGTGACGTCCACTACTTTGGTGACGTGGATCAGCTTGTAGAGCTGCTTCGACACCTGCTCCACCACGGCATCGTCGCCGCTGACGACCACCGTCATCCGTGAGATGCCGGGCGCCTCGCTGTGGCCCACGGTCAGGCTCTCGATATTGAAATTGCGGCGCCGGAAGAGGCTTGCCACCCGGCTCAGCACGCCGGGCTTGTCTTCCATGAGGACCACCAGGGTATGCCTCATCGTCCCGCCTCCTCTCGGGCGCCGACTCCGGCTTGGACGCGGGCGTTGCCGTTGGGCCGGCGGATCATCTCGCCGAGGGCGGCGCCCGGCTCCACCATGGGGTAGACGTTCTCCTCCTGAGCGATGCGGAAATCGATCAGCGCCGGGCCGGGCTGGGCCATTGCTTCGGCAATGGCCGGGGCAACCTGCTCGGGCTCGGTCACCCTCAGGCCAGCGATGCCATAGGCCTCGGCAACCTTCACAAAGTCCGGGCCGAGGAGCGGCGTGCCGGAGTAACGCCGGCCAAAGAACATCTCCTGCCACTGGCGTACCATGCCCAGGAAGCCGTTGTTGAGAATGGCGATCTTGAGCGGCAGGCGCTCCTGCGCGACGGTGGCCAGCTCCTGGATGTTCATCTGGAAGCCCCCATCGCCCACGGTGACCCACACCGTGGCTTCGGGCTGGGCCAACTGGGCACCGATGGCCGCCGGCAGGGCAAAGCCCATGGTGCCCAGACCTCCCGACGAGATGAGGCCGCGAGGGCGGTCGTGCAGGTAGTACTGAGCCTCCCACATCTGGTTCTGCCCCACGTCGCTGACCATGAGCGCCTGGCCGCGGGTTGCTTCCCACAGCGAGCGCACCACGAACTGGGGCACCAGGCCCTGCGGAGGCTGGGCCAGGATGTCGCGCTCGGCCGTCTGGGCGCGCCATCCCTCGATGCGCTGCAACCAGGCCGGGTGGGTACATGCCTCGACGGAGGGCAGCAGGATGCGCAGCACCTGCTCCGCATCGCCGACGATGGGCAGGTCCACCGCCACATTCTTGCCGATCTCTGCCGGGTCGATATCGATGTGAATGATCTTGGCGTGGGGCGCAAAGCGCTGCACGGCGCCGGTGACGCGATCGTCGAAACGTGCGCCGATGGCGATGAGCAGGTCGGCCTCCTGGATGGCCAGGTTGGCGTAGGCCTCGCCGTGCATCCCCGCCATGCCCAGGCTCAGCGGATGGCTTTCGGGCAGGGCACCGATGCCCAGCAGGGTAGTCGCCACAGGGATGCCTGCCCGCTCGGCCAGCTCCCGCACGCTCCGCTCCGCCCCAGCGAGGATGACGCCCCGCCCGGCCAGGATGACGGGCTGCTGCGCGGCGTTGATCAGTGCCGCCGCCTGGGCGATCTGGCGAGGGTTGCCGGCCAGCGTGGGCCGGTAGCCCGGGAGCGAGGGCTCATCCGGGTAGACGAACTCGCCCGTCGCCGCTTGGACGTCCTTGGCGATATCCACCAGGACGGGCCCCGGCCGGCCGGTACGGGCCAGGTAGAAAGCCTCTCGCAACGCCTCGGGCAGCTCCGCCAAGTCGGTGACCAGGTAGTTGTGCTTGGTGATAGGCTGCGTAATGCCGGTGATATCCACTTCCTGGAAGGCGTCTTTGCCGATGAAGGGGGTGGCCACCTGGCCTGTGATGGCGACAATCGGCGAGGAATCCATCATCGCGGTCGCAATGCCGGTCACCAGGTTGGTCGCGCCCGGCCCCGACGTGGCCAGGCATACGCCCACCTTGCCGCTGGCCCGAGCGTAGCCATCGGCCGCGTGGGCTGCGGCCTGCTCATGGCGCATGAGGATGTGGCGGATCGGGTAGCCGGGCAACGCATCGTAGAGATGGATGACCGTGCCTCCCGAGATGCCGAACACGGTGTCGACGCCCTCACGCACCAGGCTTTCCCAGACCATCTGTGCTCCGGTCAGTTCCATAGTCCCTCCATCAGCGGAATCAACGACGGGGCTGTGAGGGCCGGCCTCACAGCCCGAAGAAACTGGGCTCCGATGCCGCGCCACGCATGGCGAGGGTCAGGTCGCGCACCAGGCAGCGCCCCAGGCGGCGCAGGCCCTCTTCGATCTCGGCATCGGCCAGGTGCGCATAGTGGACCTCGATGGCGCGGTCGGGCGCGGCGGGGTCCTGGGCTGTGGCCAGCTCCACCCGGGCGCGGGCCGCGCGCTGCACCACCTCCCGCGCGCTCAGCGCCTCCGGCAGCGTGAGAACGAGAGGAGCGCCCGGGCCTGCGCAGCGCCAGGCCACAACATGGGGCAGGTAGCGCTCCATAGCTGCGCACGCAGCGCGGTGGCGCGCAGCAGCCGCGTCGGCACTGGCCTTCTCGGCAGTAAAGCGGATGGTCCCCTGCATCTTCTCCTCCTCCTTCGTGCACACCCTCTTGCGACCCGAATCCCTCAGTTCCCCCAGTTCCTCCAGTTCCATCAGTTCCCTCGTTCCCTGAGCACCGCGCCGCTGCCCGCCGAGGTCACGGCCTCCGCATAGCGGCGCAGGTAGCCGGTGCGGATGCGGGGCTGCCAGGCGGGCAGTTGCGCCAGGCGCGCAGCAAGCTCGGCGGCCGGCAGATCCACATCGAGGCGGCGGTTGGGGATATCGATGCGGATGATGTCGCCGTCCCTCAAGGCCGCAATGGGGCCTCGCTCGGCCGCCTCGGGCGAGATGTGGCCGATCGCAGCTCCGCGGGTCGCCCCCGAAAAGCGGCCATCGGTGATCAGAGCTACCTGGCCATCGACCCCCATGCCCGAGAGCAGCGAGGTGGGCGTGAGCATCTCGCGCATGCCTGGCCCGCCCTTCGGCCCTTCGTAGCGGATCACCAGCACGTCGCCCGCGGCGAACTTGCCCGCGAGGATGGCCTGCGTCGCCTCTTCCTCCGACTCGAAGACCCGGGCCGGCCCCTGATGCTGCAACATCCCCGGCGAGACTGCCCCGGCCTTCACCACCGCCCCGTCGGGCGCCAGGTTGCCCGAGAGGATGGCCAGACCGCCGGTGGGCGCATAGGCGCCGGCCAGAGGGCGGATCACCGCGGCGTCGGCCACCTCGGCGCCCTGCAACACATCGGCCAGCCTGCCGGCAACGGTGCGTGCCGAGAGGTCGAGATACCCGCCGCTGGCCAGCTCGGCCATCAGGGCGCGGATGCCCCCGGCGCGGTCCAGGTCCTCCACGTGGTGGTCGCCAGAGGGGCTGATCTTGCACAGTTGTGGCGTCCGGCGCCCGATGTCGTCGATCTCGGGAAGGGTGAGGTCGACACCGGCCTCGTGCGCAATGGCCATGAGGTGGAGGACGGTGTTGCTCGAGCCACCCAGGGCCATATCCACGGCGATGGCGTTGCGGAAGGCTGCCGGCGTGAGCACCTGGCGCGCCGTGATGCCCTCGGCCAGGAGCTCCATCACGCGGGCGCCGGCGCGCTCGGCCAGGCGCAGCCTGGCGGCCGACACAGCCGGCGCGGTGCCGTTCCCCGGCAGGCCCAGGCCCAGGACCTCGGTCAGACAGTTCATGGTGTTGGCGGTGAACATGCCGGCGCAGGAGCCGCAGCCGGGGCAGCAAGCGCGCTCTATGGCGTCGAGCTCGGCATCGCTGATCTGGCCGCGCGCGTGGGCGCCCACGGCCATGAAAGCAGAGTTCAGGTCGAGGGTGCGCTCGCCCAAGCGGCCGGCCAACATCGGGCCGCCGGCAACGATCACCGCAGGGAGGTCGAGGCGCGCCGCCGCCATGAGCATACCGGGGACGATCTTGTCGCAACTGGCAATGAGCACGAGGGCATCGAACGCGTGGGCAAGGGCGAGGGTTTCGACCGAGTCGGCAATCAGCTCTCGGCTGGCCAGCGAGTAGCGCATGCCGGCATGGTTCATGGCCAGGCCATCACAGACGCTGATGGTCGAAGCCTCGAAAGGAGTGCCGCCGGCAGCGCGCACCCCAGCCTTGACCGCTGCGGCCACCCGATCCAGGTGGACATGGCCGGGGAGGATCTCATTGTAAGAGTTGATCACCCCCACGAACGGCCGAGCCATCTCCTCATCGGTGCACCCCAGCGAGCGCAGGAGAGACCGGTGTGGCGTGCGCTCGGGGCCGCGCTTGATCGCATCGCTCCTCACTTCGTTGCCTCCTCAGAAAGGCAACGAGGCCTCGCCCCGCGCGCCTCGGCGCCCGGGCAAAGGCCTCGTTGCGACCTGCAGCATCTTGGCTCAGATGCTGTCTCTGGCTATCGTGACACCATCAGGAACAAAAAAGGAGCCTCCCGGTCGGGAGGCTCCTCAATTCGACTTGGACCAGAGTTGGCTTATGCGGCCACATCCCTCCCAACCGGCATCTGCTCCTGGCTAAGGACCAGGAGCGAGCTAAGAATGATGATGGTAGCAAGCACGCCGGTTGGAAGCATTTGACTCTTCATGACGACCCTCGGGGCACCATCGGTGCCGTACTTTCCTCATCATAGCACGAAGGAGAGCTACTGTCAAATGCGCCAAAGACCCTTGACACGGCCCCTTCCCTGTGCTATCATCTTGCAAGGTGTGCAAGATGATGGCCTGCCCATGCCCCCGTCCCCGGCCGGCTCTTGTCGCAACGCGCGGTAGTGCGCGGGAGGATACTTCGCCATGACCAAACCGTTCCAGCCTTCCCACATTGTCATCCTGCTGCTGGCACTCGCTCTCGGGTTGGCGGGGTGCGTCAAGCCGCGGCCCACGCCGACGCCCATGCCGACCAGGGTGGTCCTGCATCCCACAGCCACCGCCACCCCTGCGCCCGCGCTGAGCCCCACGCCGACGGCGAGCCGGGCAGCAACCCAGCAGGCAGCAGCCGAAGCGACGCCCACAGCCACTGAAACGCCCGCAGCCACGTCGACGGCTCCCGTGACCGGAGAGATCACCTATGAGGTGCGCTGGGGCGACACCCTGAGCCGCATCGCACGCCAGTATTCGACGACGGTTGAAGCGATCATGGCGCGCAACCCCCGCATCACCAACGCTTCGCAGGTCTATGCCGGCATGGTGCTCATCATCCCGGCAGGCACCACCACGCCAGCCACCGCGCAAACGACACCCGCTCCGCCGGCCCCATCGGGCAGCTACATCGTGCAGCGCGGCGACACGCTTTCCTCGATCGCCCGCCGCTTCGGCACCACCGTGCAGGCGCTTCTGGAGGCCAACCCCACCCTGACCGACCGCAATACGGTGTATGCAGGGCAGCGGCTGGTCATCCCCGCCGGGGCCACCGCGCCGAGCGGGGAGCGCAGCCACACCGTGCAGCCCGGGGATACGCTGACCGCCATCGCCCGCCAGTATGGCACCACGGTCATGGCCATCGTGCAGCGGAACAACCTGCCCAACCAGAATGCCATCTTTGTCGGCCAGGTGCTCATCATCCCGTAGAACGTCGCATGCGCAACAAGAGGCCCCAGGCCTCCCTGTCTGGGTGGGAGGCCTGGGGCCTCTTCCTATGCCCTGGTAGTGGCGGCTTTCGCCGCTGCACCGCCACGTGCGTTTGTAGCTCTAGCTTGTGCCGCGCATGCGCGGGTCGAGCGCATCGCGCAGGCCGTCGCCCAAAAAGTTGAAGGCGAACATGGTGATCGAGAGCGCAATGCCCGGGAACAGCACCTGGTGCGGATAGGTGCGCACCGCCAGCGCCCCGTCGGAGATCATCGCGCCCCACGACGGCGTCGGCGGCATCACCCCCAGGCCGATAAAGCTCAGGAAGGTCTCGGTGTTGATGTACCCGGGGATCGCCAGCGTTTCGGCAACGATCAGCGGGCCGATGGCATTGGGCAGCAGGTGCCGGAACATGATCTGCCAGTTGCTGGCCCCGATGGCCCGCGCCGCCTCGACGAACTCTTTCTCGCGCAGCGAGAGGATCTGCCCGCGCGCCAGCCGCGCCATGCCCTCCCATGCCGTCATACCGATGCCGATAAAGATGAAGAGCATGCCCCCCACTTTGGCGTCGAGCCCGGCCATCAGCGCCTTGAGTGAGCCCGCCGCCGCCTGCTGCCCGCCGAAGGTGGAACGGAAGAACGCCATCATCAGGATGATGAGGAGCAGGCCGGGAAAGGCGTACATCACATCGACGAAGCGCATCATGATGTTGTCGACGCGCCCACCAAAAAAGCCCGAGACGCAGCCGTAGATCACCCCGATCAGCAGCGAGATCAAGGGGCCCACCATCGCCACGGTGAGCGATACCCGCGTCCCATACACCAGGCGGCTGAACAGGTCGCGGCCCAGGCTGTCGGCGCCCAGCGGATAGGCATTGTTCACCCGGGCGTACCCCCGCGTCATGGGGAACAGCTTCAGCAGCCACTCCGGCACGGCATTGTTATCGCTCGATACCTGCACGTCGTACGGCTTGATGGCAATGCGGTCTGCAAAGATGTAGGTGACAAAGAGTGCCGCGATGATGACGAGCCCGATCACTGCCGCGCGGTTCCGGATCAGGCGCCGCCCCGCGCTCGCCCACAGATTCTCTGGCTTGCGGATGAGCTGTGGCGGAGCCGCTCCCCGCTGAGTCGCTCCCACTGTCGTCATACGTCTACCTCTCCTTGTTACCCCAGGAACGTGTCGCACGAGCCTGCTCGCCGCGAACAGGCCAAACGGGCATGAGGCGCCGAGCTACGCAGGTCTGCAAACACAAGCTAGGCCAGCCGAATGCGCGGGTCCAGGAAGGCGTACACAATATCGACCGCGACGTTGGCCAACACCAGCACCACGGCATACAAGAGGATCGTCCCCATGATCACCGGATAGTCGCGGTTGCCGATGCTGGTGATAAAGTACTTGCCCAGGCCGGGGATGCCAAAGATCTGCTCGGTCACAAAGGTGCCCGTCACCAGGCCTGCGAACATCGGCCCCAGGACCGTCGCCACCGGGATCATCGCATTCTTGAGGGCATGCCGGGCGATCACGACGCGCTCGCTGAGCCCCTTGGCCCGCGCTGTGCGGATATAGTCCTCGCGGATCACCTGGAGCAGGCTCGCGCGCGTCAGCCGCGCCAGCAGGGCCGACCCTCCCAGCCCCAACGCCACCGCGGGCATGAGCGCGTACTTGAAGTAGTCGAGCGACAGCTCCCGGGGAAACACGCCGAAGAGGAAGGGCGGCTTGGCGCCCCATCCCGTCGGCGGCAGCCACTTGAGCGCCACCCCAAAGATCCACACCAGAATCGGCCCCATCACAATCACCGGCACCGATACGCCGAGGATGGCTACGGCCATCCCAACATAGTCCCAGAAGGTATTCTGTTTCAGAGCCGCCAGGGTTCCCAGGGGGATGCCGATGGCCATGGCCACCAGGAGCGCCATGACCCCCAATTGTGCAGAGACCGGCAACTGGTCGCGGAAGATGTCATTGACTGTGCGGCTCTTGCTGGTGTAGGAGGGACCGAAATTCATCCAACGGAAGTATAGATTGCCCACCTTAAACTCGATGAGGTACGAGTCGAGCAGCGATCCCGTCGGGCGCTGCGTGGTCACCCGCGGCACCATGACATCGTACACCCACTGCACGTACTGCCGCCAGAGGGGCCAATTCAGATGGTAGCGCGCGTTGAGATTCTCAATGATGTCCTTGGGCAGCGGCTTGTCCCGGTCGAACGGGCCCCCGGGCACCGCGTGCATGAGCACAAAAGTGATCAGCGATACCACAAGCAAGACGACAAACATCCAGAGAATGCGCCGAACGACAAAACGCCCCATTCCTCTCTCCCGCTCCGAACATCATCCAGGCCTGCCCCTCGCGGAGTTGCCTGGCACGCGCGACGTGCCGACATAGCGTGGGGGGACGGCGCCCCTTACGGGCACGCCGTCCCCTCCTCACCATCTGCAGAGATCCGGCTTACTGATCCTGCAGCACTTCCCAGTGCTCATAGCGCTCGTGGCCGCCCACCGAGAAGGTGCGCTTGATCCACGGCTGGGTCACAGTGTTGCGCGTGTACCAGTAGAGCGGGATGATCACCGCGTCGTCGTAGCACAGGATCTGCTCTGCCTGCGCATAGAGCTCCACGCGCTTCTTGGGATCCTGCTCGCGCGCCGCGTCGACTACCAGCTTCTCGAACTTGTCGTTCTTCCACATCAGGCCGCCCGTCGGGTTGCCGTTGGTATCGACGGGGTTGTTCGAGCCGCCGGAGGCCACCACTTCACGGGTAAAGTTGTTGGCGTCGGGGTAGTCCAGGCACCAGCCCATGCGGTAGACCTGAGGGGTGTTGGGACCCTTGGTCGTCTGCAGGAAGGTCTTCCACTCCTGGTTCGTCAGCTTGGCGTCGATCCCCAGGTTCTTCTTCCACTGCTGCTGGATGAACTCGGCGATCTTCTGGTGCCCGGAGTCGGTGTTGTACATCAGGGTGATGTCGAGCTTGTCGACGGTCAGGCCCTTTTCCTTGAGATAGTCATCCAGTTGCTTCTTCGCCTCGGCAACGTTGAACTTGACGCCCAGGTCCGGATGGTCCTTCATCGTCGGCGCTGCCGCCAGGCCCGGCCGCGCCAGCCACTGCGCCGGCTCCTGGCCGCCCTTCAGCACGTTGTCGACCAGCGCCTGCCGGTCGATCGCCATCGAGAGTGCCCGCCGCACCCGCGCATCATCCACGAACTTGGCCTTGGTGTTAAAGCCATAGAAGTAGGTGCACAGGTTCGGCGCCACCACGTACAGTTTGGAGAGCTTGGGATCCGACTTGACACGGTCGATGTCGGTGTTGGGCACTGCGGTCGCATCCAGGTTGCCGGCCTCGAACTCGGCCATCGCCGGCGCCTGGTCGATCATGCTGAAGCTCACTTCGTCAACCTTGGGCTGCGGCGTCCACTGGTCCCCAGGCCAGAAGGGGTTCTTGACGATGGTCATCGTCGAGTCGTGGATCCATTCCTTCAGAGTGAAGGGACCAAAGCTCTGGAAGAAGCCGGGCTCGATCCAGCGCTCGCCGCGCGCCTCGGTGCAGTCATCGCCTTCGATCAGCCACTTGGGCACGGCCATGGCCGTCCACAGGCCGATGATGTTGGTGTTGTAGGCTGCAGGCTCGAGGAACTTGACTTCGAGCGTCTTCTCGTCGAGGGCCTTCACACCGACGCTCTTGGGATCGGTGTTCTTGCCGTCGGTATAGTCCTGGGCACCCGCGATGGCAAAGTCCAGCACGTAGGCGTACGGCGACGCGGTCTCCTTCTTCAGGGCGCGCAGGATGCCGTACTCAAAGTCATAGGCCGTCACCATGCGGTCCTTGCCCTTGCAATCCTGGACCTTGACGACCTGCTTCTTGGCGCCGTCATACTTGACCCAGGGCACGTCCGTGCGCAGGTGGAAGGTGTAGGTCTTGCCATCGGCCGAGACGTCCCACTTGGTGGCCATGCCGGGATGCAGCTCGTTGGTCACCTCATCGAGGCGCGTGAGGCCCACAAAGCATTCCTCGATGACGGTGATGGAGCTCGTGTCCTCCGCGACCCCGGGGTCGAGCGTCGGCACATCGCCCACGCCAAAGTTCGCCCGGATCACATTCGGCCGCTTCGGCTTGGCCGTCGGCGCAGGAGTGGGGGTGACGAGCTTCTCCACCACCTGCGGCGTACCGGCTGGCGCCTGCGCCGTCGGGGCCGGCGCGGCGCACCCCGCGACTACCGGCACCAACAACGCCACGATTGCCAGAACCAGCATTGCCTTTCGCATTGCAACTTCTCCTCCACAACAATGGCTGACGAAACTCCGCTCGAGTGCCAACACACACTTGGAGCTTGCCAGGCTGGCGCTCGCAGGCAGCAATCACCCCCTTCTCTAGCAGGCTTGGCGGGCAGGCGGCCACAGCCATGCGCAGCCAACCGGGCAGGGGCAATCAAGCCCCCACCTGCCGGCGCACCAGCTCTGGCACCCCTGCCGGAGCGTGCGATCACCCGCAGTAGAGCATTCGCGAGGGTGGCTGGCTCAGAGACGAGGCCCGAGTCGTCGATGGGCCGCACGAACCCGCTGCCGGGCCGAGCGGAGGCGCATGCCTCCACCCACCGCGGCCCACGATCAGCCTATCGGGGAAGTGCTGGGGAAAGGGACCGAAGAGGGAAAGAGGAGAGTCCCCCCGATCCAGGCCATAGGCTCCCGCTGCCCAACCAAAGAACTGCGTCTGCAGGCCTCAGAGAGACAGGAGCCACGACCGACGCCGATAGGTAAACGCTTTGGTAAGCAAGCCAGACCCCGAAACCATCAATACGGCCGGCAGAAGCCTGCGCTCCGACTGCCTGCCGGGCAGCCTCAGGCTCCGGCCGGCAAGGCCCGATGGCCCCCTCGCCAATCAGGTACGCCGACGACTGCAGCGGGTAGCCAGCTTACGGACAGCTGGCCACTTGCAAGGATTGTAACGATATCCATGGCCTTGTCAAATGTGCACTCGACGGAGACCGACTCATGGCCTTGTTTGACGTGAACGCCTTACGTAGCGTATAATGGACCCAGGATGTAAGCGATTCCTGTGCCCATGCGGCTGGGGGAGCTCTGCCTGTCGGGGTACCCGGCCGGCGGTCGGCACCCGGGCCGAGCCAACGGCCCACGTCTCTCAACCCACCCTCTGGGGGCACCAGCCGGGCCCTCAGTGGTTTTCGTGGCCCTGACTGGGAGAGAGGGATGCTCTGTAAGCAGCGTCTGGTATTGCTGATCACGGCCTTCGGCGCCCTGGCGCTCGTAGCGGCAGGCTGCATCCCGGGGAGCCGCCCCAGCGGGGGCACGATCCGCCTCAACCTCGGCGCCGAACCCCCCACTCTGGATCCCGCGCTGGCAGAGGACCCCTCGTCGATCCAGGCCGACGAGCTGCTCTTCCTGAGCCTGACCGACCTGGATGACAAGACAATGGAACCCGTGCCCGAGCTGGCGACCCGCTGGGAGGTCTCGCAAGACGGATTGGTCTGGACCTTCCAGATGCGCAAGGACGTCAACTGGGTGCACTACGACCCTGCCAGTGGCAAGGCGACCCGCCAGCGCCCGGTCACGGCTCACGACGTCGAGTATGCCATCAAGCGCGCCCTCGACCCCGCCACGGCCTCCTCATATGCCTACGTGCTGTTCGTCATCAAGAACGGCGAGGCCTACAATTCAGGCAAGATGACCGACCCTGCTCAGGTGGGCGTGCGCGCTGTGGGCGACTATACCGTCGAGTTCACCCTCGAGCACCCGGCAGCCTATTTCCCGGCCATCACGACCATGTGGGTGACGCGCCCTACGCCCCAGGAGCTCGTCGACCGCTTCGGCTACAAGTGGGCAGAGCCGGGGAATATCTGGACCAACGGCCCCTACGCTCTCGCCAGTTGGGAGCATGAGGCCAAAATGACGATGGTCAAGAGCAGCAGCTACTACGATGCCCATGCAGTGGCCATCGAACGGATCGAGTGGTCCATGATCCGCGACGGCTCCGCCGCGCTTGCCCAGTACCGTGAGGGCAAGCTCGACGTATGTGACGTGCCCGCCGACCAGCTCGCCACCGTCGAGGCCGACTCCGTGCTCTCGAAAGAGCTGCACGCCATCCCCTACCTGGGCACCTTCTACCTGGGCTTTAACAACGCCAAAGCGCCCTTCGACAACAAGCTGGTCCGCCAGGCTTTCTCCTATGCGCTCGACCGCCGCGCGCTGATTGATACCGTGCTCAAAGGCGAGCAGCAGCCAGCCATCAGCTTCGCCGGCCCAGGCGTCTTTGGCACCCCGGCGTCGGACCCGGCGTACAAAGGCATCGAGTACAACCCCGACCTGGCACGCAAACTCCTTGCCGACGCAGGCTACCCCGGCGGCCAGGGGCTGCCCGAGATCACGCTGGCCTACTACACCAGCCAATTGCACCGCCAGGTGGCCGAGTTCGCGCAGAAGAACTGGCACGATGTGCTCGGCGTCGACGTCAAGCTGGCCAACCTCGAGCTCAGGGTCTACCTGAAAGCGCTCAGCGAAGACACGCCACAGATCTTCTCCAGCGTGTGGACGTCTGACTATCCCGATGAGGACAACTGGGTCTTCCAGAACTTTCACTCCACCAAAGGCGCCAACCGTATCCGTTGGCAGAATGCCGAGTTCGATCGTCTGGTGGAGGAAGCGCGGGTCGCAACCAACGCGCAGCAGCGCCGCGAGATGTACGGGCAGGCCGAAAAGATCCTGTGTGTCGATGAAGCCGCCATTGTGCCGGTGTTCCACTCGGCCCGCGTGGTGTGTACCAAGCCGTATGTGGTGCGGAGCTACTCGCCGTTCGGCAATGAACACATCGACAAGTGGAGCATGAAGCGCTGAGGCAGGGGGCCGGCGAGTCGCGTCCACCGCCCTCGCCTGCCCTTCGAGCCGGGCCGCACGTCGGCGGCGGAGAGCGCTTCGGGAGGCCATCCATGCCATCCCCTCCATTTCCACTCTGGAGGGGAACAGTGTAGAATATGCGCCTATCGCTCGGGCCAGCGCCCACCCGCGGGCCGGAGCGGCGGAGATGCGGGCGGCCCCAGGGGCCACGCAACGCCCACTAGAAAAGGCTTGCACGAACCGTGGAACCGAAAGAGCCTTTGCCAGTCACAAGCGCATACCCTGCAGGAGCAGCCGGCGGCCAGGTCAGGCAGCGCAGGACGGTGCTCCTGGTCGTGGGCATCGTGCTGGCAGCGTGCGTGCTGAGCCTGGCCTGCGCAGCTTGCGGCTTGCTGGCCTGGCGAACCCTGGGGAACCGGGCACGATTGGCCTGGCCGGACCTGGGCGTCCCTCCGGCCCAGCCCGAGGTGCAGGGCGCGCCGTCGCAGAGCAGCGGCGCGCTGAGGCTCTATGGCGAGGAGCCGGTGACCCTCGACCCGGCGCTGGTCAGCGACTCCACCTCATCGACCTACGTCATCGAGATCTTTAGCGGCCTGGTCACCCTCGACAAAGACCTGCAGGTGGTGCCCGACCTGGCCGAGCGCTGGCAGGTCAGCCCGGACGGACGCACCTACACCTTCTACCTGCGCCACGATGCCAAGTTCCAAGATGGCCGGCCGATCACCGCGGCCGATATCAAATACTCTCTCGAGCGCGCCTGCTCGCCCGAATTGGCCTCGCAGCCGGCGATGGTGTACCTCAACGACATCGAGGGCGCCGTGGCGGTGATGAAGGGCCAGGCCAAAGAGATCAGCGGCCTCCACGTCGTCGACGACTATACCCTGTCGCTCACCATCGATGCCCCCAAGGCCTACTTCCTGGCCAAACTGACCTACCCCACGGCCTTTGTGGTCGATCGGGCCAACGTGAGCCAGGGCGCCGGCTGGACGGCCCATCCCAACGGTTCGGGCCCCTTCCGGCTGGCTCAGAGGGATAGCCAGCGCATCGTGCTCGAGCGCAACAGCGATTACTACCGGGGCGCGCCCAAGCTCGATCGGGTAACCTTTGTCCTCTCCGGCGGCGAGCCGATGACGATGTACGAGAACAACCAGCTCGACATGGTCGATGTGGGGCTCAACGATATCGAACGGGTGCTGGACCCGTCGAACCCTCTCCACACCGAGCTGACGGTCACCGATAGCTTCGACGTGCAGTACCTGGGCATGAACACCCAGGTCCCCCCGTTTGATGATCCGGCCGTGCGTCGGGCCTTCGCTCAGGCCATCGACCGCCAGCGGCTGGCAGACGTCGTCCTGATGAAGACGGTCACCCCTGCCGTGGGTATCCTGCCGCCGGGCTTCCCCGGCTATCAGGCAGGCTTGCAGGGCCTGGAGTTCGACCCCGACGCCGCGCTGGCCAGCCTGCGCCAATCCAAGTACAAGGATGCAGCCGACCTGCCCGAGGTGGTGTTGTATATCAGTGGTGAGGGCGGCACGATGCCCCCCACCGTCGAAGCCATCGTCGACATGCTGAGCACGAATCTGGGCGTCCAGGTCCAGGTGCAACAGACGCCGTGGAACAACTTTTTGCGCGACCTCGACCAGCACCGTTACGGCTTTTACCTGACCGGCTGGATCGCTGACTATCCCGACCCGCAGAACTTTGTCGATATCCTGTTCCACAGCGACAGCGTGAACAACTATGCCAACTATCACAACCCGCAGGTGGATCAATGGCTGGCCGAGGCGCGCGTGGAACAGGACGGCGAGCGGCGCATGCAGCTCTATGCGCAGGCCGAAGCGACCATCGTCGGCGATGCAGCCTGCATTCCGCTGTGGCACAGCAGGAACTATACGCTGATCAAGCCCTATGTGAAGGGCGTGGTCAGCAGTGCCGCGCTCCGGCCCTGGCTGAAGGACGTGTACTTGGCACAAGGAAAGTAGGGGCCTGAAGGAACCGGCGGAACTGACGGAATTGAGGCACTGAGAGGCTGTCAGGCGATGCCCTTCAGTTCCATCACTTCCCCCAGTTCCTCCAGTTCCCTCGTCGCAGGAGGAGGGACTCATGGGGACACTGTTGCAGGTCAGAGGGTTGAGGACGCAGTTCTTCACCCAAGATGGTGTCGTCAATGCCGTGAACGGCATCAGCTACGATCTGTCTGAGGGCGAGACCCTGGGCATCGTAGGCGAATCGGGCTGTGGCAAGAGCGTGGGGGTGCTCTCCATCATGCGCCTGATCCCCCAGCCACCGGGCAAGATCGCCGGCGGCGAGGTCATCTTTGGCGGCCGCGACCTGCTGAAGATCAGCGAGGCCGAGATGCGGCAGGTGCGCGGCAACAAGATCGCCATGGTCTTCCAGGACCCGATGACCTCGCTCAACCCTGTCTTGACCATCAACCAACAGGTATCAGAGGCGCTGCAGTTGCACCTGGGCATGGACAAGGCGCAGGCCCGCAAGCGCACCATCGAGCTTTTGGAGATGGTCAACATCCCTCGCGCTGCGGAACGCATCGACGACTATCCCCACCAGTTCTCGGGCGGCATGCGCCAGCGCGTGATGATCGCCATGGCGCTTTCCTGCAACCCCCAGCTCCTCATCGCCGATGAGCCCACCACCGCCCTCGATGTGACCATTCAGGCCCAGATCACCGACATCGTCAAGCGCTTGCGCCAGGAGCTGGGCATGGCAATCATCTGGATCACCCATGATCTCGGCGTAGTGGCCGGCCTTGCCGACCGGGTGATGGTCATGTACGCCGGCTTTATCATCGAAAAGGCCGATGTCAAGGACCTGTATGCCGACCCGCGGCATCCCTACACTCTGGGCCTCCTGCACTCCATCCCTCGCCTCGACGCCGCCCGCAAGTCCAAGCTGACGCCCATCGAGGGCTTGCCGCCCGATCTGATCCAGATGCCGAAGGGATGCCCGTTTGAAGCGCGCTGCACCTACGCCATCGAGCGGTGCAGACACGAGAACCCGCCATTGGAGAGTGTGGGCCGCCGGCACGAAGTGGCCTGCTGGGTCGATGTGACGGCAGGGAGGGGATAACAATATGCCACAGCAACAGGCACTGGTAGAGGTCAACGACCTGCGCATGTGGTTCCCGATCACCCAAGGGATCATCTTCCAGCGCAGAGTGGGTGACATCAAAGCGGTGGATGGCCTCAACTTTTCCATCCGCAAGGGCGAGACGCTGGGGCTGGTGGGCGAGTCGGGATGCGGCAAGTCGACGACGGGGCGCGCCATCCTGCAGCTCTACCGGCCCACCGGCGGCCAGGTGAAATTCGATGGCGTGGAGTTGACCACCCTCAAAGGTGAAGCGCTGCGCCGCATGCGCCGCCGCATGCAGATGATTTTCCAGGACCCCTATGCCTCACTGAACCCGCGCATGACGGTGGGCAACATCATTGGCGAGCCGCTTGAGGTGCACAATATCCTCAAGGGCAAAGAGCGCCGCGAGAAGGTGCAGGAGCTCCTGGAAGTGGTGGGGCTGAACCCCTACTTTGTGAACCGCTACCCCCACGAGTTCTCGGGCGGCCAGCGCCAACGCATCGGCGTGGCCCGCGCCCTCGCGGTGCAGCCCGACTTTATCGTCTGCGACGAGCCAATCTCGGCCCTGGATGTGTCGATCCAGGCACAGATCATCAACCTCTTGGAAGAGCTGCAGAGCAAGTTCGGGCTGACCTACCTTTTCATTGCCCACGACCTGTCGGTGGTGCGCCACATCTCCGACCGCGTGGCCGTGATGTACCTGGGCAAGATTGTGGAGCTCACCACCCGCGACGAGCTCTACAACAACCCGCTCCACCCCTACACCAAGGCGCTGCTCTCGGCAGTGCCCATCCCCGACCCGGTGGTCGAAGAGAAGCGCCAGCGCATCATCCTGCAGGGCGACGTGCCCAGCCCGGCCAACCCGCCGAGCGGCTGCCACTTCCGCACGCGCTGCCCCGTCAAGATGGACATCTGCGCCGAGGAGGAGCCCGCCTGGCGCGACGTGGGCGCCGACCATTGGGTGGCCTGCTACCGGGTCTGAGCCTTCGGCCTTGGAGACAACGAAGAGGGGGTGCAGTGGGCTGCACCCCCTCTTCGTTGTCTCCAAAACCACGGGCCGCTGGGCCGGATGGCCCTCCTGGTCAGCTTGTGCCCTTCATCATCGGGTCGAGCGCGTCGCGCAGTCCGTCGCCGATGAAGGTGAAGCAGAGCATCACGACGGCGATGCAGACAGCCGGCGCAACGAGCAGCCACGTCTGGCTGCGCATGGCGTCTTTGCCCCACAACAGCAACATGCCCCAGCTCGTCTGGAAGACCGCCTTGGGGTCGCTGGCCGGGCGGATGCCCAGCCCCAGAAAGCCCAGCGTCGCCTCGGTGAGGATCGCAGCAGGAATGTTGAAGGCAGCGACGACGACAATCGGCGCCAGAGAGTTGGGGAAGATGTGGCGCAGGACGATCCTGGGCCCGCTGGCGCCGATCATGCGCGCCGCCTCGACAAAGTCCCTCCGCTTGAGCGAAAGCACCTGGCCGCGCACCAGCCGCGCCACCCCCACCCAGTTCACGAGGGAGAGCGACACGAAGAGCAGCACCAGGCCATTCATCAGCTGGCCGATCGCGGTATCGCGCAGGGCACTCATCATGATGATGAAAAAGAGCAGGTCAGGGAAGGCGTAGGTGATGTCGGTGATGCGCATCAGGATGGTATCGACCCACCCGCCGACGTAGCCGGCCACCAGACCAACCGTCGTGCCCACCAGGATGATGATGAACATGGGGATAAAGCCCACCACCAGCGACGTGCGCGCCCCCCAAATCACCTCGCTCAAGACGTCGTGGCCCACATTGTCGGTGCCGAGGATGAAGCGCGGGTCGCCCGTGGTCTGAGGCGTGGTGCCTTTGATCCAGGCTGCCGGGCGCAGCGTGTTGCCTGGGATCGGGATATCCAGCGGATTGTACGGTGAAATGACCGGTGCAAAGATGGCCAGCACGGCAAAAAAGCCGATCACGATCATGCCGGCCACCGCCGCCTTGTTGCGCAGCAAACGGCGCCAGGCGTCTTGCCAGAGGCTCGTGGGTTTGCGGCCTCCATACAGCTGGGCCTTGGCCAGCTTGGCGCCCGTTGTTGAGGTGGTGCCCGTCATCGACTCCCCCTAATCCGCCATACGCATGCGTGGGTCAAGCACGCCATATACGATGTCGACCGACATGTTGGCCAGCACGATCAAGAGGGCATAGAAGAGCGTGGTGCCCATGATCATCGAGTAATCGCGCCGCGAAATCGATTCCACGTACAGCCGCCCAATGCCGTTGACCTGGAAGAGGCTCTCGATGATGAAAGACCCCGTCACCAGGTTGGCAAGCGCCGGCCCGAGGACGGTCACCACCGGGATCAGGGCATTCTTGAGCATGTGCCGGCCGACCACCACCCGCTCGGCCAAGCCCTTGGCCCGGGCGGTGCGCGTATAGTCCTGGCGCATGACCTCGAGCATGCTCGAACGGGTGAGGCGGGCCAGATAGGCCGCCGGACCCACCGCCAGCGTCAGGGCGGGCAGGAAGGCGGCGGCCAGGTTGGGCGCGTGGCTATCCTCGAACCAGATGGGCGGCGTCATCACCGGCACCAGGTTGAGCAGGACGGCAAAGATAAGGATCATAAAGATCCCCAGCACAAAGTTGGGGATGCCGTAGGCGGCGGTGGCAAAGAACAGGCTGGTATAGTCGATGATCGTGTTCTGTTTCAGGGCCGCGATGATGCCCAACGACAGCCCCACCGTGACGGCAATCAGCAGGGCCAGGATGCCGATCAGGGCCGTGGTGCCGAAACGGCTGGTCCATATCGGCTCCCCACTCTCTGGGAAGAACATCACTTCCTGCACGTCGCGCCCGCGCAGCCGGTACGACGGGCCCAGGTCGCCGTGCAAGAGGTTCCAGATATAGTTCCAGAACTGGGTATCGAGCAGGGCCTGGGTAAGGCGCAGCGGGTTGGCCCGCTCGGCCCAGGCCGCCTCGAAAGCTTTCGTATTCAGGAAGAGAGGTTTATCGAGCCCATAGCGCCGGTTGAGGACTTCTTGGAACTTGGGGTCCGCCGTGCGCTTGCCCGGGTCGATATCCCACGGGCCGCCAGGGGTGGCATGCATGATGGCAAAGGTGACAAGCGCCACGACGAACAGGGTGGGAATGTTGATCAGAGCACGCCGGATCAGGAATCTGCTCATCGGCCCCCCGCAGATGAAAAGGTTCGCAGGGCAAGGGCTGGCTGGCCCCGCGAGCGGGGTCAGCCAGCCCCCATCGGATACTACTTGGTGGGATAGCCCGGGCCGACCTTCGAGAGGTCGATATCGTACGTCTCGATGGGTCCGAACTGGCCTGGCCAGCCCGCGTCGCTCGTGCTATAGTGCTCCTTCAGGCCGAGGACGTAGGGCTTGATCAGGTACCAGTTCTCGTTGTAGTACAGCATGGCGCCGGGATAGTCGTTCAGGAAGATCTTCTGCGCAGCCTTGTACAGCTCGATGGCCTTGGCCTGGTCGGTCTCGGCGTTGGCTGCCGCCAGAGCCTTGTCGAACTCGGGGTTGCAGTAGCCAATGCGGTTGGCGAACAGGCCATCGCAGGCCATGATGAAGAGCCAGTTCTGCGGGTGCGGATAGTCCTGAACCCAACCCAAGAGGAAGATCTGCGGCGCCGTCTCGACCTTCTTCACCAGCGAGGTAAAGACGGTGGGATCCACCGGGTCGAGGGTCACCGGGCAGCCGAACACCTTGGCAAAGTTGCCGGCGATGTACTGGAAGCGGGCGTGGTTGCGCGACGTGCCCGAGTAGGTGATCTTGAGCTCGCCCAGCTTCTTGCAGTCGACCTTCTTGCCATCGGGCGTGCCATAGCCGGCATCGATGAGCTTCTTGACCGCCCCCTCCGGGTCATAGCCCTTCTGCACCGCCGTCGGGTCATACCCGGGCACTCCTGGCGGCACCCACGACAGGTAGGTCTTCGCAGCGCCCTTGAGGATGTCGTTCACAAAGGTGTCGCGGTCGAAGGCCATGGCAAAGGCCTCGCGGACGTTCTTGTCGGTGAAGGGCGGCTTCTTGTTGTGCATGCCCATGTAGGTCACCCAGGCCGCCGGGCCGCGGAAGAACTCTTTGCTCAGGACCGGGTCGGCCTGTACCGTGGCCAGGTCCTCGGGCGCCAACCCAACGACATCGAGCTCACCCTTCTGATAGGCGGCAAAGGAGACGGCCGACTCGGTGATGAAGTAGAACTCGATGCGGTCGAGCTTGGGCTTCGGGCCCCAGTAGTTGGGGTTGGGGACGAACTGGATGGTCTTGTTCTCCTCGTACTTGGAGATCTTCCAGGGGCCGTTGCCGTTGTGGCCCTCGGCCTTGTTCCACCAGTTCTCGGGGTCCTTGGCCACGATCTTGGGATCCGACGGCCAGCCCACCCAGGTGTAGGCGATCATGGCCCAGTAGCCGACGGGCTTGTTGAAGGTGACGACCAGGGTGCGGTCATCGGTCGCCTTGACGCCCACTTTATCGAGGGCCTTCTGGATATCGGCGTCCGACGACTTGGGGTCCATCGAGCGCGCTTCCACAGCGCCTACCACGTCATCGATCAGGGTATTGTACTCGCCCTGAACGCGCGGGTCGACGAGGCGCTTGTAGGCATACTCAAAGTCCTTGGCGGTGAGCGGAGTGCCATCTGCCCGCTTCAGCCCGGCGCGCAGGTGGAAGGTCATCGACTTGCCGTCGCTGGCCGTTTCCCACTTTTCCGCTGCGCCCGGCACCACTTCGCCCTTTTCGTTCAGACGCACCAGGCCCTCATAGACCATCTGCAAGACGGCGATCTCGCCAACGAAGGAAGACTTTTGCGGGTCGAGCACATCGGGCCAGGTGCCGATGTTGATGCGCAACACCTTCACCCCTGCAGGGGCGGCTGTGGGCGCAGGCTTGGTGGGCTCGGGCGCCTTGGTGGCTTCGGGGGCCTTGGTGGCCTGCGCAGGCGCCTGCGTCGGGGGGACGGCTGTGGGCGCCGGGGGCGGAGTGCAGCCAAAGAGCCCCACGAGCATGGCTGCGGCGACGGCGATCAACAGAAGCTTCTTCATTTGCTCCTCCCTGTTGCATCCTGTGAAGAACGACTGTCGTGACTCCACTATCCCGTCTTGCCGATAGGCACCACCTCCTCGGCGGCCGACTCGGGGCGAGAAGAGCAAAAGGCGCTCGCCCCACGCCACCCGCCCCAGAACGGGGATAACTGCGACCGAATGAAAAGGAGAGGTCGGCATCGACCAGGGCAGAGCATGAGAAGAGCCCAGTGGGCCACGTTCACAATTGCGGGGGCCCATGCCAGAGAGCCTGGCACAGGCGCTGCCAACGGGAGAAGGGGGCCGGCCGCTGATGGGCCGCCCTAAGGGCCGCAAGCCGATGGAACAAGGGACTGCCGGGGCCAGGCGCCTGCTCGCGTCTGGCCGCTGCGCGCACCGGAAACTGAGGTCTGGCCGCGAACGTCCAAAACAGCAAGGCACAGCCACCCACCAAAGTGGAGCAGAGTGCCTTTCTAGTCTACACCGAAGAAGCAAACCGCGGAAGAGCCTTTCGGACCCCCGGAGTAGTACGTTCGTACTACTCCGCTCACCGTCAAGGGGGTGGCGCGGCTGGGCGTATCCCAAAATCGTCGGTGAATTCGCTGGCCACCGTCGCCGTGAGAGTCATTCTGAGCGGCAGAGACGGCCAGGCAGCACCGGGGCGCCAATTCCAGCGAAGAATCCTTGCTTGCCGTGGCGCCGAACCACTCGCAGCGTGCCGCCATGGCTAGCAAGGGCTCTTCGCCCGCTTGGCGCCGGTCTGAGAGCTGGCCGCAGGAGCCGCTCAGAGTGACAAGTGGGTCTCGCGCCGCGCCGAGCGGCTGCACCCCCTCCGACGGCCACAGGTCACGCCGACGATTCTGGGATATACCCGCACGGCTCGTCTGGCCACGGCGGCCCCGAAACGCACCTCCCGGCTGCCAGCCCGGCGCGACACCGGCGGAGCGCCGCCCGTACAGCGCGAGGGACGAATAGGCGGGGGGGGGGGGGGGGGGGGGGGGGGCACCCCCCCCCCCCCCCCCCCCCCCCCCCCCCGCGGCAGGGGGCCGGCGGCGCGCGCCACCCCGCCAGAGA